>Ga0180007_10006550_pt1 | contig 11342 bp, 9 predicted proteins | sample MM_PC_MetaG_FD_121122 | JGI IMG/M metagenome (GOLD analysis project Ga0180007, IMG submission 121122) | Groundwater microbial communities from the Aspo Hard Rock Laboratory (HRL) deep subsurface site, Sweden - MM_PC_MetaG | ecosystem: Environmental > Aquatic > Deep subsurface > Groundwater...
AAGAAAAGTGTTTAATGGGAATAGAGAAATGATTAGAACCCGCGCAACTATTTTTGCTTTAAACATGATTCGAAAGGAGCTAGTCAATGCAAAGAATTATTATTGAAAGTAAGGTGCTTGATGGAATTCCAATGAATGAATATTATCTGGAAAACTATGATTTAAAAGGTCTTGTTTTTGTTCAACATGGATACCAATCAAACAAAAATAGAGGAACTGACTTTATGTCGATTTGCCTGGCTAGATTAGGGTATAAAGTAGTTAGTATAGATGCTTATAAACACGGAGAAAGAATTGAAGAACCATATATTTCAATGAAGAATTATAAAAGGTATGCTGCTGTTTTTAATGTAGTAACCAAGACTGCAAAAGATATAATTTTTATACATGACAAATACTATTCTTCTAAATTTGAAAAATATGATTTTATTGGGATATCTATGGGTGGAATGATTGCGTTTTACCTTTCAACAGTGACTGACAAAATAAATAAAATAGTCCCAGCTATTGGTACACCAAATTTTCTGGGAATGACTAGACATGTTGTTGATATCGATGATAAAGAAAAGTATAATCAAATCGTAAAAAATAATCTTGAATTTATTAATCAAATTGACCCAATTCAACATGTTGAAAACATGAAATATTCGAAGATGTTTATATTAAATACGACAAAAGATGAGATAGTTCCTGGTAAATTTAGCGAGAAATTTTATGATGAATTTAAAAATGAACGAATGAAGTTTGCATATTACGAGGATGTTCATAATGTGAATCGTCAAATGACCAATGATATTTTGTCATTTATTTGCGATAAAGAAGTATCGATATAATTAATTTTTAATGGTAACCAATAACCCTTTGTTTTATGTGCAATCAAGTAAGAATATATTTATAATATATAAATATCCATAAAATATTATTATTGGTTTACATCTAAAACCAACTGTGATATAATTACTAAACGTGAGTGTAAAACTCATCCTTGCTGCAGAAGCAGCCATAGACCAAGAGGAGGTAGAAAAATGAAAAAATACGAAATTATGTACATCATTCGCCCTACTGTACTAGAAGATGAAAGAGTCGCTTTAATTGAAGAATTAAGCAATATCTTTACGTCTCGCGGTGCAGAAATTCTTAAAACAAGCGAATGGGGAACACGAGAATTAGCTTATGAAATTGAAAAGCATAAAAAAGGATATTACGTTGTTTTAGACGTATTAACTTCTGAAGAAGCTAGAGCTGAATTTGATCGTGTTGTCCGCATTAAAGAAGATATTATTCGTTATTTAATTTTAAAAGACGAAAGATAAGGGAGTGATTTTATGATCAACCGTGTAATATTAGTTGGACGTTTAACAAAAGACCCGGAATTAAGATATACCGCAGGAAATATTTCAGTTGCTAAATTCACTTTAGCAGTAAATAGAACTTTTACATCTGGTGCAAACGGAGAAAAAGAAGCTGATTTTATTCAATGTGTTGTTTGGAGAAAACAAGCCGAAAATTTAGCTAAATTTGTTAGAAAAGGTAGTTTAATCGGCGTTGAGGGTAGAATACAAACAGGTTCATACGATGATAAAGATGGGATCAGAAAATATACAACCGAAGTAGTCTGTGATAGCGTTCAATTTTTAGAACCTAAAAATCAAGATGACGATTCATATAAAGAGTTTAGTCGCCAAGACTACTCAAATGATTCATATCCTGATGTAGACGATAATAATAACCGAAATAATCGAAGAGAATCAACTCCAACTATTGACGTAGCTGAAGATGATTTACCATTCTAATAGGAGGAAACAATAATGGCAAAACCAGGTAATTTCCGTAAAAGACGTAAAAAAAGATGTTATTTTTCAGATAACAAAGTTACTTATATAGATTATAAAGATGTTGAATTACTAAAAAGATTTATAAGTGATAGAGGTAAAATCTTACCTAAACGTGTTACGGGTACAAAAGCACATTATCAAAACGAGCTAAGTGTTGCAATTAAACGCGCACGTCATATGGCTTTACTACCATTCGTTAAAGAATAAGACTCAGAAATGAGTCTTTTTTATTTAAAATATAGTAATATTTTAATATTTTGAATAATAATCGAGATGTGATATAATTATTAAGACAAAACGAGGTGGTAAAAATGAAATTAGTCTTTAAAGTTTTAGTGCCAAGCTTAATTGCCATTATTTTAATAATACTTATTGTATTTCTACAACAAGGCATCTATGCCTGGGTCTTTTCAAGCATCGTTTTAATGATTACATTCAATATTTACTTTCAGGTGTTCTACTACCGTAAAAAAAATCAAAAAATTTCTTGGTTAGCAAGAAAACTTAAGGATACACAAGATATCGTTAAACGTAAAGACATCGCAGAAAAAAAAGTTGTTTCAGAAATGCCATTAGGTATTGTTTTATATGACGAAGAACTTGTGATTCGTTGGGCAAATAATTTTGCTAAAGAAATATTTGAAAATATGTTGGTGAAGAGAAACATTGAAACCGTCTCAACTGAGATTTATAAAAATCTTACAAGTAAACAGTCTTTGGATGTGTTGGTTGTCAAAATCTATTTACATGAGTATGAAGTTGTTTTTGACACTCAGAACATGATTTTATTTATTACACAAGTATCTGAAAGAGAAGAAATTAAACGCCGTTATGATGCTCAAACAAATGTAATTGGCGTGATAAATCTTGATAACTTGGATGATGCAATCAGTGTACTAGATGTTTCTGAAAGAAGTTATATTCAGGGACGCTATTTAAGTGTTCTGGAAAATTGGTCTAATGATTTTGGTTTCTATTTAATGCCAATAACCAATTCCAAATTAATTGCAATTATGAATAAAGAAAATCTATTAGAGTTAATAGAGAATGAGTTTAAAATCTTAAATAAAATAGCTGAAGTATCGAAGGAAATTGACTTATTGGTTACACTTAGTAGTGGATATGCTTGTGCTAATATTAAGTTAAATAAGCTTGGAGATATTGCTCAAGATGCTCTTGATTTAGCGCTATCTCGTGGTGGAGATCAAATCGTTGTTAATATTGAAGGTAACGATTTGAGATATTTTGGTGGAAACACAAATACGGCTGAAAAGCGTACAAGAATTACTACAAGAATTAATACTCAAAAGTTGGAAAGACTATTTGAGGAGAATAATCGTGTTTTTGTGATACCTCATTTGCATTCGGATACAGATTCACTTGGTGCAGCAATGGGTGTGTTAAAATTGGCACAAACTTTTAATAAAGAATCATATATAATTTTAGACCGAGATAATATTGATAAAACTGTGACAAAAATACTGCAACTAATTGAATACGAGTTTATTGGGTTTTTAGATTCCATTTTAACCCCTACTCAAGCAAACGATTTAATAAATCGTGAAGATTTAATTGTGCTTGTGGATCATCATTCATACGCACAAACATTAGATGAAAAAATTCTTTCTAAAACAAAAGACATTGTCATTATCGACCATCATCGAAAACTTTCAGACTCGATTCCAAATGCATTGATATCTCATATTGAACCATATGCCTCAAGTAGTGTAGAACTTGTTGTTGAGATGATTGATTTGTCTAGTAAAGAAGTCGAATTAAACCAATTTGAAGCAACAGTTATGTTGTCTGGAATTATGGTTGATACAAATAATTTTATTTATCGAACTGGGGCAAGAACATTTGAAGCTGCAGCGATACTTAGAAAATTTGGTGCAGACACGTTTAAGATTAAAACGATACTTCGCGAAGGGCTCGAAGAGATTCAATTAAAATCAAAATTATTGTCTTTGGTTGAAGTAATTCATCGTAAATTCTCAATCGTTATAGTTCCGAAAAATATACCATCCACAAGAACCTTGTTAGCAAAAATCGCTGATATGTTACTTGAAATTGATGACACAATTGCAGCGTTTGCAATTGGATTTATCGATGAAGGTAAAATTGGATTGAGTGCTAGAAGTTTAGAAGGGTTCAATGTTCAAGTAGTGATGGAAAAATTCCATGGCGGTGGACATTTAAATAACGCAGGAGCACAAATTGACTCAAATGATATTGCACAAGTAAGACTTGATTTAATTAAACTATTAAATGAAGCTGTACAGGAGGAAAAACCAATGAAGATTATATTAATTAAAGATGTAAAAGGCCGCGGGAAAAAAGGTGAAGTAATCGATGTTGCAACAGGATTCGGAAACTTCTTACTTTCGAATAAGAGCGCAATAGAAGCAACTACTGAAAATTTACATTCCATTGAAGCTGATAAAGCGAAAAAAGCAGATGACGAAAAGCGATTATTGGATGAAATGAAAATTATGAAGGAAAAAGTAGAAGGGCTATCAGTTAAAGTTTTTGTCAAAATTGGGGAAAACGGGAAATTATACGGTAAAATCAATTCGAAACATATTGCTGATGAGTTCAAAAAGCAAAATGGTTTTGAAATTGATAAGCGTAAAATTCAGTTAGATAATAGTATTTCTTCTTTAGGAAGTTACAAAATCGACTTTAAATTACACAAAGATGTTACTGCAAAAATAAATGTCCTAGTCGTTGAAGAATAGAGGGATATTGTGGAAAAAATTACACCAAATAATATTGAAGCAGAGCAAACCGTTTTAGGGAGTGTGTTTGTTGATCAAGGAGCAATGAAAACCTTGGTAGACAAATTAGATCCAGATGACTTTTTCAAATACCAACATCGCGTTATCTTTGTTGCGATGGGTGAATTATTTAAAGAAGGAATTGATATTGATTATACTACTTTATCAAATAAGCTTGAAACAAAGGATTTATTAAATGATGCTGGTGGGATAGATTATATTTTGGGACTAATCAATTCTGTGCCATCAATTTCAAATCTTCTAAACTATATCAATATTGTCAAAGACAAATCAATTACTAGAAGAATAATGGATGCATGTCGTGAGATTATTGAAAAAGGATATCAAGCAGAAGACGCAATTGATTTCGTTGATAATTCAGAACGAATTATTTTTGATATTGCAAAAGAAAGAAGAACGACTGATTTTGTTAGAATTGGTGAAATAGCTGAAGAAGTAGTTCAAAAAATTGAAAATACCAAAGAGATGCATGGAAAAATTACTGGATTAGATACTGGATTCGATGTTCTGAATGAATATACATTAGGGTTACAACCCTCTGAATTAATGATCGTTGCAGCAAGACCATCAATGGGGAAATCGGCTTTTGCCTTAAATATTGCTGCAAATGTTGCAAAAATGGCTAGTAGACCTCATGTTGCATTTTTCAGTTTGGAAATGGGTAGTGATCAACTTGTTAGTAGAATGCTCAGTTCTGAATCGAAAGTGCATGGTATGAAAATAAGAATGGGTAATTTAACAAATCCAGAATGGCAACAGTTAAATTATGCACAGGAGAATCTTTCAAAATTGAATATTGTTTTTGATGACTCAGGGACTGTTAGGATTACTGATTTAAGACAAAAATGCCGTAAGTTAGCACAAGAAAAAAGATTAGATTTAGTTATTGTCGACTACTTACAACTATTAAGTGGATCAGTTCCTACTTCAAATCGTGTCCAAGAAGTATCAGAAATATCAAGAATATTAAAAGAAATGGCAAGAGAGTTAAAAATACCTGTTATTGCTTTATCACAATTATCTCGTAATGTTGAGCGAAGAGAAGATCATTTGCCTGTTATGGCAGATTTACGTGACTCAGGATCAATTGAACAAGATGCTGATATTATTTTATTCTTGTATCGTGATGATTACTACAATCCAAAAACAAGTGATAGACCGAATCAAGTAGATGTTATTATCTCTAAAAACCGTTCTGGAGCGACAAATTCAGAAGGATTTAGATTATCGTTTAATAAGTCTTGTAGCTACTTTAGCAACATTGTATCAGGCGGAAACGCTAGTGATGAAATGGATGAATTATATCGCGATTAATAGGCTCTATAATAATATAGAAACTCTGAATTTTCAGGGTTTCTATTTTTAATAACAAAAACATAGTTTTTTCGAATGAGTAATGATATAATATCATCTTGAAAACGGGTGATACTATGAATACAAAATTAGATTTGACAAAAGGTAGTGTACTTCAGAATTTATTAATGGTTGCAATACCAACTTTATTTGTTAGTGTTGTGCAAATGACATACAACCTTACTGACATGTTTTGGGTAGGGAAAGTCGGTAGCATGGGATTAAATGCGACAGAAGCAGTTGCCGCAGTAGGTACAGCGGGTTATTTTCCTTGGTTGGGGTTTGGCTTCATTATGTTGGTGAAAATCGGTACCAGTGTAAATATCAGCCATGCAGCTGGTCGTGATGATATGGAAGATGTTGCCAGTTATGGAAATAATGGGCTTATTTTTATGATAGGCTTCGCATTAATATATTCAATGGTTGGATTTTTCGGAGCAAACTTCTATGTTTCTATATTTGATTTATCTAGCGCAAATGTTGCTAGTTATTCAGTAGATTATTTAAGAGTCATCTCTATGTTTGGAATATCAATGTTCAGCGTAAATTTATTTGGTGGTGTATATGATGGACTTGGTAAAACATTAAGTACCTTTAAGGTTACTGCGAGTGGGTTAGTATTGAATATCATTCTTGATCCCATATTTATTTTAAACTCAGTTTCATTTTTTGGTGTGACAATCGGAGGATTTGGATTAGGGGTAAAAGGAGCAGCAATTGCAACTGTGATATCTCAAAGCTTTATTCTTCTCATCTATTTGGTGATATATTCATCGAAAAGAAGACCTTTCACAATCAATTTCAAAAAATATTTTGATATAGAGAAGATTAAACATATTTTTAGAATAGGATTTCCAGTAGGTGTTCAAAGTGTTTTGTTCACTTCTATTAGTATATATATTGGTATCTTGATTAGTTCTTACGGCTCTGCAGTGATTGCAACACAGAGGCTTGGTAGTCAAATCGAAGCTCTTGCCTGGATGATTGCTTCAGGGTTTCAAGTAGCATTGGCAAGTTTTGTAGGACAAAACTATGGTGCAGGGAAATTAGATCGAATCAAAAAAGGATATTATACTGCCTTAAAATTATTGGTTCCATATGGGATAATCATCAATATCGTTTTGTTTGTTTTCGCAGAACAGTTGTTTTCCATATTTTTAGATGATCCAGATACACTTCGAATCGGAAAAATGTATTTAGAAATTTTAAGTATTTCTCAATTGTTTATGATTGTTGAACTTGGTACTGCCGGAGCGTTTAACGGATTAGGAAAGACCTATATTCCTTCAGGTATCGGTATCGTTGGAAATGCTTTAAGAATTCCGTTTGGTATTTTAGCAAGCATTACAATTGGGTTTGCAGGAATATGGTGGGTAATTTCATTTAGTAGTATTTTGAAAGGAACCGTAATTACAGTGTGGTTCTTATTGTATTTGAGAAAACTTAAAATTATTAATAATGTGTTCTTTGTTGAAAAAGAATGCACCTTGTAATATAATATAGACCGGAGTGATAATATGATAGAAAGATTAGAAGACATTCTCAAAAGATATGATGAAATTAATCAACTTTTGATGAACCCAGAAATAAATTCTAACATTCAACGTTTGAAGGAATTATCAAAAGAACAAAGTGGATTAGAACCAATTGTTACTTTATATAATGAATATAAGAAAATTGTTTCAAGCATTAGTGATTTAAAAGTATTGGCACATGAATCTGATCCAGAAATGGTAGAGTTAGCAAAAATGGAGCTAGAAGAATTAAAACCACTAGTCCCTGAAATTGAAGAAAAACTGCACATACTTTTAATTCCCAAAGATCCAAATGATGATAAGAATGTTATCGTTGAAATAAGAGGTGCAGCGGGTGGTAGTGAGGCAAATATTTTTGCTGGAGACTTATTCCGTATGTATACCAAATATGCTGAACTTAAAAAATGGAAAATCGAAGTGAGTAATGCTGAAGATGGAAGTGCCGGAGGATTCTCGCAAATCGAATTTACAGTTTCCGGAGATAGCGTATATGCATTGCTAAAATATGAGTCTGGTGCACACCGTGTTCAAAGAGTTCCTTTAACTGAATCTCAAGGAAGAGTTCATACTTCTACTGCGACAGTTTTGGTGATTCCAGAGGCTGAGGATATTGAAGTTGAAATGGATATGGCTGATGTACGTGTTGATACATATCGTTCAAGTGGATCAGGTGGACAAAGTGTAAATACAACAGATTCTGCAGTTCGTGTAACACATGAGCCAAGTGGATTAATTGTTACCTGCCAAGATGGTAAAAGCCAACATGAAAATAAAGCTTCTGCTTTAAAAATATTAAGAGCACGCTTGTATGATAAAATTCAACAAGAACGCGAAGATCAGCTTGGAGAAGAAAGAAGAAGTAAAATTGGTACGGGTGACCGTAGTGAGAAAATTAGAACTTATAACTATCCTCAAAATCGAGTTACCGACCATAGAATTGGATTTTCAATACAACAGTTAGATCGCGTAATGGAAGGTAAATTAGAACCAGTTATTGAAGCACTTATTGGTGAAGAAAATAAAAGAAAACTTGAAGGTAGAGACTAAACAAAAGGAGAGCTTTTGCTCTTCTTTCAACGTCTTAAAGAGGTGATTTTATGTTGACTTATCGTGAAGTATTGAAGATAAATGAACAGTACGCAATTGATAATGAAAAAGAAGACTCAGGAGTAAAATTATTACTGCTTCATTTTTCGAAATTAAGTAGTACAGATTTGCTTTTATCAATGGATAAAGAAATTCCTGAAGAAATCTACTCAGACTTTTTATATGGCGTTGACCGCTATATAGCGAAAAACATTCCTGTTCAGCATATTATCGGACATGAGTATTTTTACGGGCATAAATTTAAAGTGAATGGTGATGTTTTAATACCTCGATTCGAAACAGAAGAATTGGTTGCGAACGTATTGATGTATTATGATGAAATATTCAATTCACAGCCAGTTGATGTAGTTGATGTAGGTACTGGATCTGGATGTCTTGCAATCACATTATCTTTAGAAGAAGAACAAATGAGCTTAACCGCAACTGACATTTCTGAAGATGCTTTAAAGGTAGCAAAAGAAAACAATGATACTTTAGGCGGTAAAGTTTCTTTTTTACAGGGAGATATGTTACAACCATTAAAAGGTAAAAAGTTTGACATTTTAGTTTCAAATCCACCATACATTCCAAACGATGAATTTGTCGAAAATTTAGTAAAAGACAATGAACCAAGTGTTGCTTTATACGGTGGAGAAGATGGATTGAATTTTTATCGAATTATCATAAGTGGAGCAGCTGAAATATTAAATGATCGTTATTTAATAGCGTTTGAGCATGCATACAACAAAGCAAAAGAATTGAAAAAAATCATAAAGAAACATTTGAAAGATGTTGAGATTATTCAGAAAAAGGATCTTCAAGGCAAAGACAGAATGACATTCATTATAAAAAGATAAAAAGAAAATTTTTATTTATATATATAATATATATAAGAAAAAGGCACTCTTGACACTATGATTGAGATTGTGTATATAATATATGGAAAGAGGAGGCGAAACAATGAAAACTAAATTAGTTATTGTTGAGTCACCTAGTAAGTCAAAAACGATTGAACAATATTTAGGTAACGAATATATTGTGCTATCGTCAAAGGGCCACATCAGAGATTTAGCGATTAGTGGAACTGGCGGACTAGGGCTTGATATTGAAAATAATTTCACCCCGAAATATGAAATTATCAAAGAAAAGAAACAAGTAGTTAAAGAATTAAAAACTGCTCTTAAGGGCATAAAGGAAATATATCTGGCAACTGACCCTGACCGTGAGGGTGAGGCAATTAGTTGGCATTTAAAAGAGGTTCTCGATTTAGAAGGAATTCCAACAAAGAGAGTAATCTTTAATGAAATTACAAAAACTGCAGTTATAAAAGCATTTGAAGAACCACGTGATATTGACTTAGGGTTGGTGTCTTCTCAAGAAACTAGACGTATCCTCGACCGTATTATTGGATTTAAATTATCAAAATTGCTTCAAAATAAAATTAAATCAAAATCAGCAGGTCGTGTTCAAAGTGCGACGCTAAAAATAATTGTTGATCGTGAAAAAGAAATTGACGAGTTTATCGAGGACGAGTTTTGGAAAGTAAAGGCTAAATTTCAAAACTTTACTTCTGAACTTTTAAAGTACAAAGATAAAAATATTGTATTGAAAAATGAAACTGAAACCGATGAATTACTTGCTACATTAGATGATTATTTTACAGTCTCAAGCATTGATGTTAAAGAACGTAATCGTGATGCTAAATTACCTTTTACCACTTCTTCTTTACAACAAGAAGCTTCAATTAAATTGAATTTTAGTTCACAAAAAACAATGCTTATCGCTCAAAAACTATACGAAGGTATTGATTTGGCGAATGAGACAGTTGGGCTTATTACTTATATGCGTACTGACTCTACCCGTTTGAGTGAAACATTTACAATACCTGCAATTGAATACCTTTCTGACAAGTATGGGAAACAATATGTTGGGAAAGTAAGTAAAGCAAAAAAAGGTATCAATATTCAAGATGCTCATGAGGGGATAAGACCAACAAATGTTTTTAATTCTCCAGACAGTGTTAAAAAATACTTAACAAAAGATGAATATAATTTGTATGCTATGATCTTTGATAGAGTATTGGCATCATTAATGAAACCTGCAATTATTAGTACGAAAATAATCGAGTTAACAAACAATGAATCACTCTTTAAAAGTACTGCTCAAGATTTGGTATTTGATGGGTACTTAAAAGTATATGGAAAATACGAAAAAGTAGATGTTAGCGAGCTTCCTGATTTAGAAATAAACAGCAAGATTAAAGCAGAAGAAATTCAGAAAACGCAACATTTTACAAAACCTCCATCAAGATTTTCTGAAGCAAGATTGATAAAGGAAATGGAAGATTTAGGTATAGGAAGACCTTCTACATATTCGCAAACAATCACAACGCTGAAAACTAGAAAATACATGGCGATAAAAGAAAAGAAATTTGTGCCTACAGAACAAGGAATTTTAACAATCGAAAAACTTGATCAATTCTTTGCACAAATTATTAGTGTGGATTACACCGCGAGAATGGAAAAAGTGCTTGATGAGATTTCTATGGGTGAAGAAGAACAATATGAGATAGTATCTAAATTTTATAACTCATTTATTCCACTGGTAGAAAAAGCAAACAAGAATATGGATAAAGTTCAACCAAAATTTACAGATGAAACTTGTCCGAAATGTGGATCACAAATGGTGCATCGTGTTTCTAAGTTTGGTGCTTTTGAAGCTTGTAGTAATTATCC
>Ga0180007_10006551_pt1 | contig 11339 bp, 5 predicted proteins | sample MM_PC_MetaG_FD_121122 | JGI IMG/M metagenome (GOLD analysis project Ga0180007, IMG submission 121122) | Groundwater microbial communities from the Aspo Hard Rock Laboratory (HRL) deep subsurface site, Sweden - MM_PC_MetaG | ecosystem: Environmental > Aquatic > Deep subsurface > Groundwater...
TGCAGAACTACTTCCGCATGTACGAGAAACTTGCCGGTATGACCGGCACGGCCCTGACCGAGGCGGAGGAGTTCGATAAGATCTACAAACTCTCCGTCCTGCCCATCCCGACCAATCTGGAATACCAGGTCTTTGGGGAAGGCGCTGTCCTCCAGGAGGTCAAGGCCCAGGACGAGGATGATTTCGAGTACACCTACTTCGCCCAGCAGGATGATCCCGAGAAGAAGGTCGCCTTCTGGCGGCGGAAAGACTTCTCCGATGTCATCTACCGCACCGTTGAAGCCAAGTTGCGCGCCATCGCCAGAGAGATCGTCCAGGAACACGTGCGCGGCCGTCCGCTGTTGGTTGGCACCACTTCGGTGGAAAGCTCGGATCGCATCTCGACCCGGCTGCGGGCGGAACCCATCCGCCGGCTGATGCAGGTCCTGCTCATCCGCCATGCCTGGATGGAGCAGAACGAGCGGGTGGAAGACGGGCGGCTCATCCCGGAACTGGAGCCCTTCAACCAGCCGGTTGACCAACTGCGCGCCGAAGACCTGCGCCCGATGGCCCGCGACCTCGGGCTCTCACTCAACCCGGAGGACCCGGACAACCTTGAACGCCTGGTGGCGATCTTGCGTCTGGAGGCATCCGACCAGGACCGGCTGAAGTCGGTGCTGCAAGGGGGCGTCCCGCACGAGGTGTTGAACGCCCGCAAACACACCGAAGAAAGCCAGATCATCGCCGGCGCGGGTGCCTTCGGCGCGGTGACCATCGCCACCAACATGGCTGGCCGCGGCGTGGATATCCGCCTGGGCGGAGAAGTGGCTGACGAAGTGCTGATCGCCGTCAACAGGGTATTACGCAAAGCCGGCGCCCCGGACCCTTACGATATGTCCCTCCAGGAGCGCCGCCAGGCCTTACAAGAGACGGACCCGGGATCGTTCGGTATTTATGAAACCGAGGTCCAGTTCTTCCTCAAGTATTTTGAAGACATGGCTCGCGTCCGCACATTGGGCGGCCTGCACGTCATCGGCTCGGAACGTCACGAGGCCCGCCGGATCGACAACCAGTTGCGCGGTCGCGCCGCCCGCCAGGGCGACCCGGGGTCCTCGCGCTTCTTCCTCTCCCTCGAGGACGACCTCATGCGCCTGTTCGGAGGCGAGCAGGTCAAGAATGTCATGGAGCGATTCCGGATCGACGATGACTTCCCGCTCCAGGCGCGCATGGTCAGTAATGTCATCGAACAATCCCAGCACAGAGTGGAGGGCGCCAATTTCGACGTCCGCAAACACCTGCTCGAATACGACGATGTGCTCAACTCCCAGCGTATGCGCATCTATGCCCAGCGCAACCGGGTCTTCGAAAAGGATGACCTGGGCGACGATGTCAACGACCTGCTGCGCGCCGAGGTGAAGCGGAGAGTGCAGGAAGCCCTGCAGAGTGGGGAGTACTGGCGCCTGCTGGCCTGGCTCGACCAGGTCCAGCCATCCTTCCTCGCCCCGGAGGAAATCTTCCCCTCGTTCACTTATTCCATCTTATTGCATGCCTTGAATGAGGCAAAAACGGACCTCCGGCCTGCATTGCTCGATCTGGGTACGCGGTCTCTGCAAGGCGAACATGAGCGCTTGCTGCAAGCCGTCCAGGAACAGATCGACCGCGCCGGGGAGAGCCTGAAAACGCAGATCGAGGAACGCAGCGAAGCCCTGGGAAACTTCCTCGACGCACTGGAATCCAACGAAGACGGGGAGCCCCGCCGTCCGCAGGAACTGCTCGAGGAGTTGAACAATCTTGTCCGCGCTCCGCTGCGCCTGAGCAACGACCAGTTGCGCACACTCGTCGAGGATCCAGACGAATTGGAAGACCACCTGGAGGAACAGGTCGAGACTGCCCTGACCAACCTGGCGGTCAGCCGTCTGCTTGCGCCCATCGAATTCAGAATCGGGGAATCGCTCGGGTTGAACCCCGCTGAACTTCAGGAACTCGATTGGAATTCGATCGCTGCAAGCGTGGAAGACCGGTTGCATCAAGCGCTGACACTCCGCCAGAAGCGTTTGTTCGATCCGGATGGGCAGGTCGTGCGCGACCTGGATTCCGCATTGGAGCGACTCTCCCCCCCGCTTGACGACCAGTCAAAACTACGCCTGATCGGGACGATGGCCCAGGGTTCGCGCACCAGTTTCGATTCCAAGACTCATCGCCAGGTACGCCAGGTCTTCAGCCGCCTGCACTATGTCTACCTGGCCGGGGATATCCTCAGCAGGGGTGAGACCGAAACTCTTGAAGGAGAGATCCTCGCCCACCTGAAGAACGGGCAAGCCGCCCAGCGCCGGTCTTGGGGTGTCAGCGAATTGACCCGCCTCGGCGAAACCCCGGCGAGCGATACCGACCGGAACAAACGGGTGGAAGAACTCGGCAAGCGTGTCCAGGCCCAGATCTACCGCCAGGTCTTGCTCAACAGTATCACCGAACTATGGGTCGATTACCTGACCCGGGTGGAGGCACTGCGCGTTTCGATCGGGTTAGAGGCCTACGCCCAACGCGATCCGCTGGTACAATACAAGGGTCGGGCTTCGGAAATGTTCCAAGGCCTGATGGCAGAGATCCGGGCGGCCGTTATCAGCCGCATTTTCCTCTACCAGCCACGGACTGCAGCAGCGGCCCAGCCAGAGCAGGCACCAGGTCCGGCTGCCGTTGCGAAACCCACCCAGGCTGAGAAGCCACAGAAGAAGCGTAAACGACACCGCCGCTAGCGAACTTTCCGTGAATATGTCACTCCAGGACTACCAGTCCATCCCCAAAGTGGAACTCCACCGGCACCTTGAAGGCTCGCTCCGCCTCGAGACGATGCTGGATATCTCCCGCGCCCACCAGATCACCATCCCGGCGAACATCACCCATCTCAGCCAACTCGTCCAGGTGCAGAACGACGAACCATTCACTTACCAGAACTTCCTGGCCAAGTTCGCCACCTTGCGCCTGTTCTACCGCTCACCAGAGGTCATCCACCGGATCACCCGCGAAGCCGTGGAGGATGCAGCCCAGGACAATATCCGTTATCTGGAACTGCGCTTCACCCCCGTGGCGTTGAGCCGAGCGGAACGGTTCCCCATGTCCGACGTGATCGACTGGGTCTGCACCAGTTCACAGCAGGCCGGCGAGGAATTTGGGCTCATGGTCCGCCTGATCGCCAGCGTCAACCGTCACGAAGACCCGGCGCTGGCCGAGCAGGTCGCCTGGCTGGCGGCCAACCGCAGCGACGGGTTGATCGTCGGGCTGGACCTGGCCGGGAACGAGGCTGAGTTCAGCGCCCAACCGTTCGTGGGCATCTTCCGCGAGGCGCATCAGTCCGGCCTGCGGCTGACCGTCCATGGCGGGGAGTGGGCCGGAGCCGGCAGCGTCCGCGAGGCCCTGGAAGACCTGCAAGCAGAACGTATCGGCCACGGAGTCCGCATTTTGGAAGATGATACGGTCGTGGCAATCGCCCGTGAGCGAGGTACAGCCTTCGAGGTCTGCGTGACGAGCAACCACCAGACCGGCGTATCCCCCACACTGGAAGATCATCCCCTGATGGCAATGCTGGAACATGGCCTGAATGTGACCCTGGCCACCGACGACCCCAGCATCTCCCAGATCACACTGTCCGATGAGTACCGCCTGGCCTGCGAACAACTTGGCATGACCCGCCCGGTGCTCAAGGAACGCATCCTGGCTGCCGCGCAGGCCGCATTCCTCCCGGATACAGAGTGCTCTCAACTGGTCCACCAGCTCGAGACCGAGTTAAGCTAGCTTGCCACTACGCAGACACAAAGGGCCACAAAGCCTTCTTTGTGTCTTTTGTGTCTCTGTGGTGGGGCCTCACCCATGCCCAAAAGGGCTGTAAGATAAGAATCCGTACGAGCAAGAGGTAAGTATGCAAGATTTCTTCCAATCACGAGACACGCTCAAGGTCGGCAAAAGGACCTATCGCATCCATCGCCTTGCTGCGCTGGAGCAAGCCGGGCTGACAACCCTTCACCAGCTCCCATTTTCGATCCGTATCCTGCTGGAGGCTGCGCTGCGCCAGTGCAACGGCAATGAGATCTCCCCGGATGATGTTAAAAACATCGCCAGCTGGACGCCGACCGGCGCCCGTCTGGGCATCCCCTTTCTCCCCGCCCGGGTGGTCATGCAGGATTTTACCGGTGTACCGGCAATCGTCGACCTGGCTGCGATGCGAACAGCGGTTGCCCGGCTGGGTGGCGACCCGAAGAAAATCAATCCGCTCGTCCCGGTTGATCTGGTTGTGGACCACTCGGTGCAGGTGGATTTCTTCGCCAGCGCAGACGCCCTGACCCGCAACACCGAGGTCGAGTTCCAACGCAACCGTGAGCGTTACGAGTTCCTGAAGTGGGGGCAAAAAGCATTCTCCAACTTCCGGGTCGTTCCGCCGATGACCGGGATCGTCCACCAGGTCAACCTGGAATACCTGGCCAGCGTTGTGTTTACCAAGACCATCGCTGGCGAGGAATATGCTTACCCGGATACGCTTGTTGGCACCGATTCGCACACCACCATGGTCAACGGCCTGGGCGTAGTCGGGTGGGGTGTGGGCGGCATCGAGGCCGAAGCCGTCGTGCTCGGCCAGCCGATGGATATGCTCCTCCCTGATGTCATTGGCTTCAAGCTAGATGGCAAACTGAGCGAAGGTGTGACCGCCACCGACCTGGTGTTGACTGTCACGCAAATGCTGCGCGCGAAGGGAGTGGTGGCGAAGTTCGTCGAGTTCTTCGGTCCCGGTCTCGACTCCATGTCGTTACCCGACCGGGCTACCATCGCAAACATGGCTCCTGAGTACGGCGCGACGATGGGCTTCTTCCCGGTGGACGCTGAGACGCTGCGCTACCTGCGCCTGACGGGCCGCAGCGAGGAGCAGATCGAACTGGTCGAGAGCTACATGCGCCTCCAAGGGTTGTTCCGTGACGCAGCCTCTCCCGACCCCGATTTTAGCGATACGCTCGAGCTTGACCTTGAATCGGTCCTGCCATCCCTGGCCGGACCGAAGCGCCCGCAGGACCGCGTCCCCCTGACCGAGATGAAATCCACCTTCCAGCAGGCCCTGGTCGCTCCAATCAAGGAGCGTGGCTATGACCTATCCCCCGAAGCGCTGGGGCACACAGGCAAGGTGGGCACCAACGGAGAGTCCTATGAGATCAGCCACGGAGCAGTGGTCATTGCGGCGATCACATCATGCACCAACACCAGCAACCCATCGGTGATGGTAGCCGCCGGGCTGGTCGCCAGGAAGGCCGTTGAACTCGGTCTGAGCGTCAGGCCTTATGTCAAGACCAGCCTGGCCCCGGGGTCCCGTGTCGTGACCGATTATCTCATGGCTGCCGGGTTGATCGAGCCCCTGGCTAAGCTGGGCTTCAACGTGGTTGGATACGGCTGTACGACCTGCATCGGCAACAGCGGACCGCTCTCTGGGGAAGTGGCGAAAGCCATCAGCACCGGCGACCTGGTCACCGCGGCGGTCATTTCAGGCAACCGCAATTTTGAAGGGCGCGTCCATCCGTTGGTCAAGGCCAATTACCTGGCCTCACCCCCGCTGGTGGTGGCCTATGCGCTTGCCGGCACAGTGGACATCGACCTTGCTGCCGACCCCATCGGGACGGGCAGCAACGGCCAGCCGGTATACCTTAAGGATATCTGGCCGACCGCCCGGGAAATCAGCGCCCTGGTCGCGGCCGGATTGGAAACCGGCATGTTCACAAAGCGGTATGCCAGCGTATTTGAAGGTTCCGAGATGTGGAAGGATATTACCGTCTCGGGGGGTGACCTATATGCCTGGGATGAAGATTCGTCCTACATCCATCACCCGCCCTACTTCCAGGGTCTCTCGAGGAATATCCCACCGGTGGGTGACATCCGGGGAGCGCGCCTGCTCGGTCTGTTTGGTGATTCGATCACCACGGACCACATATCGCCGGCTGGTAACATCGCCAGCGACAGCCCGGCAGGCAAGTACTTGCAGGGGCGCGGCATCCAACCGCGCGATTTCAACTCCTATGGTTCACGGCGCGGCAACGACCTGGTCATGGCGCGGGGCACCTTTGCCAATATCCGCTTGAAGAACAGGCTTGTCACTCCCAAGGAGGGGTACCTGACCAGGCACTTCCCATCCGGGGAGGAGTTGCCAATCTACGCGGCGGCCATGAGATACCAGGCCGAAAATGTCCCTGTCATTGTGATCGCTGGCAAGGAATATGGCACCGGTTCCAGTCGTGACTGGGCGGCCAAGGGTCCGTTGCTGCAAGGCGTCCGGGCAGTCATCGCCGAATCCTTTGAACGCATTCATCGTTCCAACCTGGTCGGCATGGGCATCCTCCCCCTGGCTTTTGAAGGTGGGCAGAACGCCGATTCCCTCGGCCTGGATGGCACCGAGAAGTATGATCTCTTAGGGCTTGGCAAGGATCTTGCGCCGCGACAACTGTTGACCGTCCGGGCAGAAAAAGAGAACGGCAAGGTGATCCAATTCCAGGCCCGTGTCTTGTTGAACACACTCGTGGAGTTGAATTACTACCACAATGGTGGTATTCTTCACACCGTCCTGCGTAAGCTTGTCAGGTAACTATGTTCCTTGGATTTTAACTTCCAGTATGAAAAACGGAGCATAGAGGCTATGCGGTGATTTTGGTATGGTCTAGGAGACGAGCTAACGATGAAAGCCTCGAAAGTTATTTCCACCCAATAAACATTCCATTCAATCCCCACTGTGTCCAAAATATTTTCTTCTTGAGCTCTTTGAAACCCGCCTTATTGAGGCGGAAAAAAATTTCTGACTCTGGCAAATAGTATTCTTCTTCCGCATGCATACTTCTCTCGCTGTCCACGTCAAATGCGGTTCCAAAAACACTGTCGTAAAATGCCACAACTTTGTGAACAAGTATTTCTGCGAATGGATTCCCCATGGTAACAATTATATTTCCTCCCTGTTTTAAACAACGATAGGCTTCTGCAAGTTCTATATCACGTAATGATCTCGGGACATGATTCAGATTAGCTATAAAGGTCACAGAAGAAAATGTCTCGTCATCAAAGGGAAATTGTGTAATATCATCAACAAGGTTTTCAGAAGAAAGTCCTTCGTAGGGATAAATATCAATTCCAATCCCATTCCCGCCGAGTGTTTCGGCGATGAATGAATTATAGCGACCGCATCCAACATCAAAACAATAACCAATCACTTCACTAGCACAATAATCGAACCGTTCTGTTCGAAGAGAAGATAACCCCCATTTATCTCGGTCAAAAAGAGTTATTGCTCTTAGTGGGAAGGTAATGAAATCGATAAACTTTTGAAATGTGGTACGCATATGGCCAGGTTACGGATTATTTCTAGCGGAATTATTCTAGTGATTGATTTCAACCAGCAGCCACCAACCAAAATCAGCGGCTAATGTGTAATCTCCATTTTCTATGCTCTGAATGACAAAATTCACAATATCTGCGTTCACATCTTGAGAAAGTAAGATTATCCTGATATCAGGATAGTCAGCAAGAAAAGCATTGAATTCATCGAAATCATCCAACTCATCAAGAACCGCCCGATTGTTGATTTCAGGTAAAAAGTCGACCCGATAATTCGTGAGAATCAAAGCCTCAGGACCTAACTTGTCGAACTGCGAGTAGATTACTTGGTTTAGTTGAGGGTACCACAGGTTTTTCTGGAGTTCGATCTGTCGGTTGTTGAGTTCATCATCAGTATATAATTGTCCTAAAGATAACAAGCCAATCGCAACTATAACAAGGAAACCATACAGCTTCATTCTGGATAATCTTATGACACGTATGGATTTTTCCAGTTTGAAAAGAACCTGTTCAAAGCCAACGCCTGCGCAAAGGGAAAGGATGGGTATAACAGGCGTGAGATTTCTCGCGTCGTAACTGAGGAATATGCTCCAAAGAAGCAGGTAAGGAAGCACGATTGCCAGAACCAACCACCTATAGAACTTGCTCAACAATGGAATGCTGATCACTGAAATCATGATCAGGAGATTATACTTTTCAATAATTGTGAAAGCGTCCAAGATCCTTCTGAGGATCGTTTTTTCATAGATAGGGAGTTGACTACCAAAAAGTTCAACTGCGTTTTTCCCTTGCCAGATCAGAATTTCACTGTAGACATACCAGGGTGCGGCAATGGCTCCAGCAATTATCAGGTGTTTAATCAATATTTTAATCCTGTCTCGTTCGTGAAGAGTTGGAATACCTTTAAGAACGAGCCAGTAAGAAAGTAATGGATAAAGAATTAGAATAAACACTCCGGATTGTTTTGTGACAGCAGCTGCAGCTGACAAGATGCTTCCCAGTAGCAAGTATCGCAATTTAATATTTGTATCTGACGAGAGATTTGCTTTCAGCAAAGAATAAATCGGTAAAAAAAAGAAAAACATAATCGCAATATCAACATAGCCATCATCGATCAGATATCCTGCAAATTTCTTCATCATATACCGGGTAAACACAAGGGCTATAAAAAAGCTTGCCTGTTTGTATTCCAACCCTAAGTCTAGGAATATAAGGAGAGTGAATAATGCAAACAACGGCATATACGCAGTTGCAAAGAACTGTATCTGCGAGTTGTTCATAAAAGTATAAGTTAACGAAAAGCTGGTCGGGATAAGCTGGGGATAATGGTATGAAGTGGGAATGATATTCCTGTACCAAAGAATAGCCCAAGGATTCCAATTCTGAACAGCATCCCCTAATTGAAAGATGTCTCCAATATTGTATCTGAACACTTTGGAAAGCCAAACAATGCTGTCAATAGAATAAATAATCGCGAGCACTAATAGTAACAGGTAGCCAAGCCCAAAGGCATGATCGTAGATTTTTAAGTTTCGAACTCTTGCTGCAAATCCCAAAAAGAACGAAGACAATGAGTCAATGACAGCATCCAAAGTAAACTCGACGGAGTTATTCAAGTTTTTTCGTTCAATATAGATAAAGATGATTACTTCGGTGATGAAAACTAAATACATCGTTAATGGCTTATATATATTAAGAGCAGTCAGCATGAATATTCCACAATAATTCGCGAGAAAACTCAAACCAAAAATAAGGATAACTCTTTGAATGAGGCTGGTTTTGGGAATATTTAACCATCTCAGCAACAAAAAGCCAGGCAAAAAGGTAATTTGGATGAGGGAGAGGAGTCCAAGAAGAAAGACGGTAATCATTGGGTTTCAGCCACGTCAGAGATAATTACAGATGGGGTATCGGAGCCTCGCTGCTGATTGGTTCTCGGGGAACAGAGTTGAGATCAATTGCAATAGCAGCAAGCAGGATTTGAAATCCTAACATTAAAGATAACATAGAAATGATTATCGTACCCGTTGGCGCCCCTATTCCAAGTTTTGCATAGTAAGCCCAGTTGTATCCCCCGAAGAATATTCCAAATAGCAGGAGCGGGAGCCCGGCCAATAGATAAACTGACGCAATCGAGAAATCATATAAATAATATTTGAATAACAAACGGCGAATGAAGACAACTGAGAGCATAATTGGAAATTCGGCCAACACCTTGACGATAGAAAGGTTCGACTTTTCGTTGCGATATCTAGCAGGAATTGGAACATCTTGTACGTAGGCACCTAGTAAGTATAATTGACTAAGCATCGAAGTCTCAAAGAAGAACGCCTTATGTATTTTATTGAGGTTCAATAGTAGTAATATTTCCCGCCGGATTGCCAGGAACCCATTTGCGGGATCAAAGCAGTTCCAATACCCAGTCGCGGCCTTAGTCATAAAGCTTAAAGCGAGGTTACCAATTCGCCTGATAAGTGGCATTTGGCTTAGGGCCTGGAAATCACTGAATCGATTGCCTTTTGTGTAATCAGCTTTTCCCTGGATAAGAGGTGTAATAATTTCGGAAATATCTTCCGGCGACATCTGGCCATCACCATCTATCTTGATTACAATCTGTGCGTTAAGCTCAATTGCGCGCTGGAAGCCAGTTATCATGGCACCACCTACGCCCTGATTGCGCTCGTGATTGATTAGAATAATGCGTTCATCTCGTCTTGCATGCTGAGCTACTATCTCTGCAGTTCGATCGGGGGATGCATCGTTTACAACGATTATTCGCGACACAAAACCCGGCAGTGTTGTGAGAACTTCTCCAATTTCACGTTCGACTTTAAAAGCAGGAATAACAACAAAAATGATGTATTTCCCGAAGTCTATAACACTCAAATTATTTTTCATAAACAATCGGGACTCCAACAACGATTATTTGCACTGAAAAACTCGATGTAGATAAAAAATCGGTCTAGAATAGAGCCAGGGCCAGCTTAAAGTCCATGCACATATCTATCTTGCTGCTGAGAAGGCAGGGATCGCGGAAATTATAAGGGATTGCTCGGTATTCTTAGCAATCTCAACGGTTTGACTGGGCTTTTGGTCGGACTTTGAGAAGACTCCGAGCATAGACGTACACACTTGTCCTCAATGACTAATAGAGGTTTGCTGGAATAGAGGATAGAGAAAGTAAGGTTGCATCTAACGCACACTTGTATCGCTCTGTGCATTGTGTTTAGAAAAAATAGTTTACACTAATAAAAATTCACCCAAATAGATTATTGAAAGTTGCATCTCTCGTTGATACTACTGATATCCCTTTGAAGACGATAAACCGGTAATGGCCTGATGGTGCTTTCATACACAACTACCAATGAGCATTATATCTTAACAACTTGACAACTTATTTTAGTCCAAAGCGCAGAAGTTCTGACAGGAAAGGGCATTCGAAATTTGGCGTGTTTCAAAGACATCATTCTGAAATGGAAATGATGTCTTTGAAGCCCACACACTAGCAAACGCATGTCTCGATTTCAACAGACTTACAGAGACACCGGGACGGTATACCTAAGAATGAGTCATTCTCTTCACAACAGACCCCGAAAATTCATGCCTTAGCCTCAACAATCCAGGCCGGCAACATATTGCCGGCCTGGATTGTTTTCATCGATATCTTGCACTACCAAGGAACCTGCCGCTTACGGGAACGATAAGCAGATAGCATAGACATTCATCGTGCGCGAACTACCGCCGGTATTGCGGGCGAACACCTGCCAACTGTTTCCATCTCCAGACACCATCGAGCTATTGTAGACGACCAAGTCGGTCTGCAAGGCGAACCCACCACCGGTGACCAAGCCACCCGCCGGGCAGGCCGCCTGTGTCGTTCCGGTACTGCTTGCGGAGATGCTAACATTCTGTAAGACTTGGGCTGTTGTTCCGGTCGTACCGGAGAGGCAGATCGCATAGACGTTGACCAGTTTGGCTGCACCGGATGTGTTGCGGGCATATACCTGCCA
>Ga0180007_10006552_pt1 | contig 11339 bp, 11 predicted proteins | sample MM_PC_MetaG_FD_121122 | JGI IMG/M metagenome (GOLD analysis project Ga0180007, IMG submission 121122) | Groundwater microbial communities from the Aspo Hard Rock Laboratory (HRL) deep subsurface site, Sweden - MM_PC_MetaG | ecosystem: Environmental > Aquatic > Deep subsurface > Groundwater...
GCGGGGGGCGGGGGTGGGCCGGGGGGCGGTGGTGAAAAGGGGCCGGAAGTGGTAGGGGACGGATAGGGGGGGGGGGGGGGTGATCTGTTCGTTGGCGCGGGATATGGTGCGGGGGGGGTTTGTGGTGTCGGTGCTGGGGGACAGACGGGCGGAGGAGGTGGCGCGGGGGTTGGTGCAGCGGCTGGGGTTGGTGAAACGGTTGGATGATTGGACGCGGTTGACGCTCAGGGATGGGGATACGTTGCTGGAGGTGGGGGTGAATCAGCGGATGGAGATTGCGGAGGTGACGAGGAAGCCGACGTTGCAGATGCACCGGAATTCTGATGAGTTTGACAGGTTTGCGGATCCGGTGCGGGCATTCTGGTGGGCGGATGAGTTGTGGGGGGGGGATCAGGCTCCCCCAGGGGCGGTGTGGTTTGCGGAGTGGCAGGTGGTGCACGCGCGGTGGGCGCACGATGAGGGGAGCAGGTATGGGAGGCCGCTGTTTGCGAGTGGGACAGGGTCGTGGAAGCGGATCACGGAGGGGGAGTTGGATATTGCGGTGAGAAGGAAGACGCGGGCGGGGATGAAGTATGTGCATATTCTAGAGGGGGCGGATGAGGCGGCTTTGCAGGCGTATAAGGAGGCAAATAAGGACGCGCTGAATGATCCGTTTGCGGCAATCGCGGATTATTTTATGAACGGCGCGGGGCGGATCGATGTGGTGCAAGGTGATGCGCGGTTGGCGGAGATCGGGGATGTGATGCATCACATTCGGACGTGGTGGTTGGATAGTCCGGTGCCGATGTCGTTACTTGGATATGGTCAGGACCTGAACCGGGATGTGTTGAGGGAGCAACGGGAGCAGTATGAGCGGGCGTTAGAGCCGCTGACGGAGTGGGTGGAGGATGGGTTTGTACGGCCGCTGTTGGAGTTGCAGTGGCTGTTGCAGGGGATCTGGCCGGGGGGATTGGAGTATGAGGTGGAGTGGAAGGCAAAGCAGCCGGTGGCGGCAGGGGATGTGCGGGACGTGGCGGAGGCAGCGCTGCGGTTGAAGGCGCTGGGGCTGCCGGAACCGATCATTTGGAAGGTGCTGGGGCGGTTTCTGCCAGGAATTGACGTGGAGTCGCTGGTGGGGGAGGCGGATGCGGGAGAGGGAAGCGCTGGGAGGCTGGCGGATGTGGCGGATCGGTTGGGGAGTGGGTATTAGGTATTGGGTATGGGGGATTAGATATTGGATATTGGGGATATTCCGGTGGAGAGGGTTTGGGAGGCGCAGCAGGCGGGGTTGATGCGGTTGCAGTTGTATTTGGTGGGGAGGACGCACCGGCTGTTGAATGGGTTGGTGGAGCGAGCGAGAGGGGTGTTGTTGAAGACGGGGGGGGAGGAGGGAGGGTTGGATGGGCTGGGGTTTTATCAGGTGATGCAGGTGCTGGAGCGGGAATGGGGGGAGGTGTTTGCGGAGTGGTTGGGTTTGTTTCGGGCGTTGAGGTGGGAGGGGGGGGCGCTGGCGTTTGGGACGTTGGCGGTGTTGCACAATAGATATTTGATATTAGGTATTGGGGAGCGGGCGAGCAGGGGAGCGGGGGGGCGGTTGGAGGAGCAGGAGGGAGGGAGGGATTTGGAGGGGGGGGTGTTTGAGCCGCAGTTGAAGGCGGTGTTGGATGCGGGGGAACAGAGGATTTATGGGGATGGGTTGCAGTTGAGTGAGCGGGTGTGGCGATTGGAGCGGGAGGCGCGGGAGGGGATCCAGCAGGTGTTGGCGCGGGGGGTGGCGGACGGGGATAGTGCGTGGAATATTGCTAAGGAGTTAGAGGGGTTTTTGGGGCCGGGGGAGGAGTGCCCGAGGTGGACGAGGACGAGGCTGTATGGGTTGACAAAGAAGGAGATTGCGGCGGGGGACCGGAGGGGTTTGTATACGGGGGATGAGTGCGCGGGGCAGGGGGTGGCTTACAAGGCGCTGAGGTTGGCGCGGACGGAGATTCAGTACGTGCATCACCTGGCGTCGGATATGTTGATGGCGCGGATGCCGTGGGTGGAGCAGGAGCAGGTGTGGTTGTCGCCGTCACATCCGGTGGAGGATATTTGTGATGATGTGGTGGGGGGTGGGGAGGCAGGGGATGGGGTTTATCCGAAGGGGACGATTGTGTTGCCACTTCATCCTAACTGCATCTGCGGGAAGTCGGGGGTGTTGATGGATGCGGATGAGTTTGTGGGGCGGTTGCGGGGGTGGATGTGGGGGACGGAGCCGTGGGCGGAGATGGATGGGTATACGGATTGGCTGGGGGTGGGGGGAGGGGAGTTGGCGGGGGTGAGTTTGGCGGTGGGGATGGCGGAGGCGCTGGCGGTGTGGTTGTGGGGGGATGAGGAGGCGTTGGACGCGCGGGTGGGGGAGGCGCAGTTGAATTTGCCGGGGTTTTAGGTTCTGGTAAGGGGATTACTGGGTATTGGGTATTAGAGATTGGGGATTAGGAGAGAAACCAGGTTTTGCGGAAAAAACCTGGTTTCGGGAGAGGGGAATATGAGGGCGGCGATTAAGGAGGTGTTGGAGGGGGATGGGACGCTGGCGGGGTTGTTGACGGGGGGGGTGTGGGCCGGGACGGAGATCAGCCGGCAGTCGACGGCTGCGGCGTTCGACGATGATGGGGAGGTGAGGCCTTGTGCGTTGGTGCGGTTGGAGACGGGGACGGGGTGGGGGCCTTATTCGACGAGTGGGCGGTTGTACGTGGTGGTGAGTTTTTATGAGCGGAGTGGGTATGAGGTGATTGATGCGGCGCTGGAGAGGACTTATGTGTTGTTGCATCGGAGCAAGGTGGGAGGGGATGGGGTGTGGGAGGTGACGCACGCGGATGACGTGCGGGATGAGGAGGATGGGGCGCTGGGGTGTTCGATGGCTTATAGCCGGTATGTGGTGACGAGGTTGAGATAAGAGGATATTGGGGATTGGATATTGGGGATTGGGGATTGGGAGAGAAACCGGGTTTTGCGGGAAAAACCCGGTTTCAAGAGGGGTTTTATTTTCTGGCCCATCATTTGGAGCGGGATGGGTATGGGTATAGTGGGATCAAGATTGTGGAGGCGCTGCGGGGGTTGGGGGTCGAGGTGGAGGAGGTGGATATGCTGGATGAGGAGGGGAGATATACACGGTTCGGGGAGCGGGGGTGGGCGGTGGCGGGGGTGGCGGTGGCGCTGTGTGTGCCGGAGTGGTGGCCGGACATTGGAGCGCGGGGGTTGGTGGGGTATACGATGTTTGAGAGTACGCGGATGCCGGAGGAGCGGGTGAGGTTGATCAACAGGTGTGCGGCGGTGTGTGTGGTGCCCTCGTCGTTTTGCGCGGAGACGTTTCGGGAGATGGGGGTGGAGGTGCCGATACGGGTGGTGCGCTGGGGGGTGGATACGGGGGATTATCCGGTGTTGGGGCGGGAGCACGGGGGACGGCCTTATACGTTTTTGTGGAATGGGACGCCGGACTACCGGAAGGGGTGGGATCTGGTGTACCGGGCGTTTTGGGCGGCGTTTGGGGGCAGGTCGGAGGCGCGGTTGGTGATGCATTTTCGGGCGATGCCGCGAGGGCTGACGGGTTGCAGGGATACAAATGTGGAGATCGTGGGGGGGCTGGTCGAGCGGGCGGAATGGCGGCGGATGTTGGGGGAGGCGGATTGTTTTGTGTTCCCCTCCAGGGGGGAGGGTTGGGGGTTGCCGCCACGGGAGGCGGCGGCAACGGGGTTGCCGGTGATCGCGACGGCGTGGAGCGGGCTGGCGGAGGAGATCGAGGAATGGGGGCTGGCGCTGAGGGTGAAAGGGTTGGTACCAGCGGCGTTTGGGCAGTGGGAGCCGGGAGAGGTGGGGGTGTGGGCGGAACCGGACTTTGAGCACCTGGTGGAGTTGATGAGGTGGTGTTTTGAGCGGCGGGAGGAGGCGGCGATGTTCGGGCAGCGGGCGGCGCGATGGTTGGGGAGGTGGGGGACTTGGGAGCGGACGGGGAGGGGGTTGGGGAGGGTGTTGGGGATTGGGGATTAGGGTGCGGTTTGTGGGGTCGAAGGTATTGCGAAGGAGGGGGGAAAATGGCGGTTAAGTGGGGAGATGTTTACACAAGTATGGCGACTGAATACGAGATCCTAGCTACCCATTCGTTCCACCCGCCTGTCGTGAGTGCTGTGATTGCGATGGCAGAGATTTGCCAGAGACCGGTGCTGGAGGTTGGGGTTGGAAGTGGCGCGTTCACTGTCTTCCTGGCCCGGGCCGGGCTGGAGATTGTGGGTATTGACACTGAGCCTGGGATCGTCCGCATGGTACGCGAGTTGGTGAAGCAGAATGGGCTGTCCAGGACGGTGAAGATCCAGCGGATGGACGGGTTTGACCTGAAATTCAAGGCTGGCGAGTTCTCCGTTGCTTTCAGCCAAGGATTGCTGGAGCATTTCGATGACGAGGAGATCGCGAGACTACTGGCTGAACAACGCCGGGTGGCAGAGCTGGTTGTGTTTAGTGTGCCGTCGGTCACATGGGTGAACCCGAAGTTGGCCGATGAACGGAGGATGTCGCTGAATGGGTGGAGGGCTGTTCTCGATGCCATTGGGGTGGAGGATGCCGATCTGGTGTCATACTGGAACGACTGGATGATTCTCGGCCTGGTACCCGGATTACCTGGAGGTAATGGTGACGGTGAGGCAGAAGGCGGAGGTGTTTGTGAAGGATACGGTGGGGGGGTGCAGAAGGTGAGGAAGAAGAGGGAAGAAGGGAAAGAGGAGATTGGGTATTAGGGATTGGGGATTGGAGGTGAGGGGATGAAGGTGCGGTTTGTGGGCCCGAAGGTGGTGCGGCGGGTGGTGGGGGAGTATGTGTGGGGCGAGGAGACGGGGTTTGTGCAGGAGTTGGATGTGGAGTTGGCGGCGAGTCTGCTGACGGCGCCGGAGGGGCGGTGGGCGGTGGAGGGGAAGGTGCCGGCGGTGGAGGTGCGGCAGTTGGCGGAAGCGTTGGGGATTGATCTGCTGGCGGCGGCGGTGTTTGTGAAGGATATGGGGGGAAGGGTGCAGAAGGCGAGGAAGAAGGTGGAGGAGGATATTGGGGATTAGGGAAATGGTTAGTTGGTTGGTTGGTTAGTTGGTTGGTTAGTTTGTTGATAGGAGGTGTGTGATGCCGTATGGGGATAAGCCTTTTGGGTTGCGGGATGTGAAGTTGACGAATATTGCGGGGGATACGCAGGTGGATCTGCCGGCGAGCCGGACGTTGAGTTTTTCGGAGCGGATCCGGAGTGGGGAAATGACGGGGGATGACTCGCTGGTAGCGGTGGTGGCGTTTGCGGAGGCGGTGGAGTGGTCGCTGGAGTCGGGGGGGATCTCGCTGGAGGCGTACGCGCTGTTGACCGGCCGGACGGCGCTGGAGGCAGGGACGACGCCAAACCAGACGATGACGCTGACGGGGTCGGCTGGGGATGTATTCCCGTACATCAAGATTTACGGGAAGAGTCTGGGCGAAGGGGATGATGATATTCACTGCAAGTTGTTCAAGGCGAAGGTGACGTCGTTGGAGGGTTCGTTTGGTGAAGGCGAATTCTTTGTGACGTCGTGTTCGGGGATAGCAGTGGATGATGGGAGCAATGGGATCTATGACTTCGTGCAGAATGAGACGGCGGCGGATCTGCCGGCTACGTAGGTTGGGTATTGGGGATTAGAGATCAGGAGAGAAACCAGGTTTTTCGGAAAAAACCTGGTTTCGGGATGGGGGGATGATGGCCGAGGAAAAAAAGCCAACGGATGAGGAACGAAAGCCGACGGATGTGGGAGCGTGGCGGGCACAGCGCGAAGAGGGAGAGACGGTGGTGCTGCCGAGTGGGAATGTGGCCCGGTTGCGGCGGGTACACATTCTGGACCTGGCGGAGCGGGGAGAGATTCCTACTCCGTTGGTCGGCATAGTCGTAGAGATGATCGGCAAGGGCGAGATTGAGATCACTCCCGAGAATCTGAGTGAATACGTGGAAGTGATCAATCTGGTGGTGCAAGCATCGTTTGCGGAGCCGGAGGTAGGGAAGGAGAGGGGACCAGATCGGTTGGGCATCGAGGAGATCGAGATGCCTGACCGACTGGCGGTATTTCAATGGTGCCATCCGGTCCGGGTCAGGCTACGCAAGTTTCGTCCGCAATCGTAGGGCGTTGTGGGAATTGCATAATGTGGCTGCGGCTTATGGCCAGCGGCCGAGTGGGATTCTGGAGGTCGAGGATAGTTGGTTGGCGTACCAGGTGGATATGGCTTGTCTGACGTTTGGGCGGTGGGTGGAGGCGCGCTTGGCAGAGAGAAGCAGATGGGGGAAACGGTGGCGGCCTCGGTGGCGGTTGGAGGAGTTGTTGGAAGAGTCAGAGGGAGCGGGTGAGCGGGGGAGCAGGGGGGCGCGGGAGCGGGGGAGCAGGGGAGGGTTTAGGGGGGCGCGGGGGAGGGGATTGGTGCGGCGGAAGGTGCGGATAGGGGAGAGTGGGGTGTGGTAGGGGGGTGGGTGGATAGTTGGTTTGTTAGTTAGTTGGTTGGTTTGTTGGTTAGTTGGTGGGGTGGTTGGTTCTGGGTAGGCGACTTATCGGAAGGGGAGTAGGGGGTATATGGAGGCGGTACGGAGGGTTCAGCCTGGAGGCCTGCCTGGGCCTTTACCCTTCAGCGGGTGGGGTACCAAATGCCAGGTATACCCTCTCTCGCACGTACCGCCTGCCTGCGCAGTTGTATTATATAACAAGATGGTGGTCTTGTCAATTGGGGAGTAGGGAGTAAGGAGTAGGGAGTAAGGAGATTGGGATGACTTGTGTTGTGGGGGTTGTGGAGGGGGAGAGGGTGTACATCGGGGCTGATGCGGCGGGTGTGAATGGATGGGAGGTGCGCGAGAGTACGGTGCCGAAGATGTTTGTCAACGGGGCCTTTGTGATTGGGTACACGACTTCGTTCAGGATGGGGCAGATCCTGCAGCACCATTTGCGGGTGACGCCACAGGGTACTGAGGATGAGATGGAGTATATGGTGTGCACGTTTGTCGAGGCGGTACGGGGATGTCTGAAGGAGTATGGGTTCTCAAAGGTCGAGAACAACGTGGAGGAGGGTGGGTTTTTTCTGGTCGGGTACAAGGGCAGGTTGTATGGGGTAGAGAGGGATTTTCAGGTGAATGCGTCGGCTGACGGGATAGAGGCGATGGGGTGTGGACGGCAATATGCGTTGGGAGCTTTGAGGGTGTTGGAGACTATGCCGGCCAGGGAGCGGGTGGTGCGGGCGTTGGAGGTGGCGGCTTATTACAGTGGGGGGGTGATGGGACCGTTTTCGGTGTTGGAGAGTAGGAAGTAAGGAGTAGGGAGTAAGGAGTAGGAAGAGGAAGTAGAATGAGTGTTACTTTTAGTTGGACGAGGTCTCCTGATGAGCTGGCGAAGGAGATTGAGAAGTATGGCAAGCGGGTGGAGGTGGCGGTTGCGGCGGTGGCGGGGTACGTGGGGCAGAAGATGCAGAATGAGGCGCGGCGCGGAGGGTCTTGGGAGGATCGGACTGGGGCGGCTCGGAGTGGGATTTTCTTTGCGGTGGATGGGTTGGGGGTGGGCACGGTTGTGGGGGAGTTGGGCCCCGAGAGAGCGAAGGCGCTGGCAGCGAAGACGGATGTATTGGTGGCTCAGGGGAGTGATAGTATTCTGATCCTCACGCTGGGCCACACGGTGTATTACGGGAAGTTTTTGGAGTTGGCGCACGGGGGGCGGTATGCGGTTATTATGTCTACGATCGAGCGGAATCTGCCAGGGTTGCAGAAGATGTTGCAGGATCTGTTTCGGGGATAGGGAGTAAGGAGTATGGGGATTCAACTGGGGAGTGCGACGGGGAAGATCGTCATTGATGCGGGGGGGGTGCGGCAGGGGGTGGGGGAGGCGACGCGGGCGCTGGGGGATATGGGGAAGATGGGCCAGAGTATCCAACCGCTGGGGGCAATACTGGCGGGTGTGGGGGCGGCGGGCGTGCTGGCGATGAAGTCGTTTACGTCGCAGGCTGTTGGGTTCAACAAGCAAGCGGCGATGATGGAGGTGGCGGCACGCAGTAGCGGGACGGCGTTCGACGATTTGCACGATGCGGCGGTCCTGGTGGGTGGTGATACGCGGCTGGTGGGGGTGTCGGCGACCGGGGCGGCGGATGCGATCACGGGGCTGTACAAGGCCGGCCTGACAACAGCGGATGTGTTTGGCGATCTGAACGGGTATATGGAGGATGGGGCTGAACTGGGGGGGACGCTACGCGCTGCGATTGACCTGGCGGCAGCGAGTGAGCTCGATATGGCGGCAGGGGCAGATGCAATCTCCGTTGCGATGGCCACATTTGGATTGGAAGCGGAAGATGCTACGGACATCGCGGATGGGTTTGTGCAGACGGCGGATGCGAGTGTGGCGAGTGTGTCCGACCTGGTGGCTGCGATGGTGAATGTGGGACCGACTGCGGCGGCGTTCGGGTGGAAGATGGAGGATGTGAACGTGGCACTGGCGCTGTTGAGCCAGCGAGGTATTGCAGGCGCTGAGGCGGGCACGGCGCTTAAGTCAATGATGACCAATCTGATGAGCCCGACGGATAAGACGCAGGAGGCTTTGAAAGAACTGAATATCACGCTGTACGATGAAGCGGGCGTGATGCGGAGCCTGCCGGATATTGCGGGGCAGTTATCGGTGGCGCTGAGCGGGGTCTCGGAAGAGCAGCGTAACCAGTACGTGCAGACGCTGGCGGGCACGTACGGGATGAAGGCGATGAATACGTTGCTGGCGGAGGGGACGGGGGGCTGGGAGGAGATGGAGGGAGCGATCGCGTCGGCCTCCACAGCGCAGGAGATCGCGGCGGTCCAGGCAGAGACGGTGGCGGGCAAGATGGAGGCTCTTGAGGGCGCGTGGGAGACTGCCGGGATCACGCTGGGGGAGTTTTATCTGCCGGCGTTGACCGAGGCAATCGAGGGGATGACGGGGGTGGTCGAGGGGTTCAATGCGATGAAGCCGGCGGCGAAGGGGGCAACGGCGACGCTGATTGGGGTTGGAACGGCGGTGACGGGGGTGACGGGGGGATTTATTTTGCTCGCTCCACGGATTGTGACGACGGTGGAGGCATTGGGGAAAGTAGGGACGTTCGTGGGTGAGACGTCGCGGGCGATGAAGTTGCTCCAGGCGGGGATACCGCTGTCTCAGATTACAGCAGCGGGATTTGGATTGCAGGGGTTGGCGGCCGCGGCTGCTGCCGCTGCTATTCCGCTGGCTGCGCTGATCGGCCTTGGTGTAGGAATCAAGGCGACGTTTGAGGCGCACGAGGAAATAGTGAGTCGGACATCAGAGGGGTATGTATTTTATGAGGAAATGATGCGTAGAACCGGGCAATCGGCCAGTCGTCTCAGTGAGGAGGAATGGCGATTGACTGGAAGTACGGAGGCTGTGGGTGTAGCAACGAGCAGGCTGGCTGACGGCTGGGCGGGGCAATATTCACCGGCAGTGATACGGGCGCAGAAATTGACGGATGGGTGGATGACGACACTGAAGGAAACGGAAAGCGGAACGGAGGCGGCTGCTGCTGGAATGATCGAACTGGCCGGCTCGACGATGGAAGCGTCAGAGGCGTTGATGAATTATCTCGAGGCAGCGGGTGAGTGGACGGATATGTTGGAGGTGCACGAAGAGTATCTGACGGACCGGGAGGAGCTGATCCGCACGGCTGAGGAGGAGAGGACAGCGATCGAGGCGGAGTATGCGGGGCAGCGTTTTGCGACGGTACAAGCGACCGAGGCGGAGATCACGACGTTCCAGGTTGAGGCGGCGGCGGCAGAGGTGGCAGCAAGACGGAGCGTGGAGAAGGCGAAGACGGATGAAGAGCGGGCGGCGGCGGAGTTGCGGTTAGGGCAGTTGCAGGGCGCGAATGCGCAGAAGTTGGCGGCGATGCAGGGGCATACGGTGATGACGGAGGGGATTACGCGGGAGGAGGCGGATAAGCGGATCGCGGCGGTGAATGAGGGATTGGCGACAGAGATGGCGAGTTTGGAGGAGGGCTGGTCTCAGGAGAGGGAGGAGTTGCGACGTCACTTTGCAGAGATGGAGGTGGCGTATCTGGAGCACAAGTTGACGTCGGAGGAGCTGAGCGGGGAGGAACGGGCGGCGATAGAAGGGGCGATGAAGGCGATCCAGTTGCAATTTGGGCTGGTGACAAAAGAGGCGATGACGATGACCGAGGCTCATGAGACGCTGCGGGGAGCGGTGACAGACCTGACAGGGGTTGAGTATGCAAAGATGATGGAGGATTGGCAGGCGGCGACGGAGGATGGGACTATCTCGGCAGAGGAATTGCGGGGGATGATCGAGCAGGTGAATGACGAGGTGGCTAACCGGTTGTTGGAGTTGTTTCCCGATGCGGCAAATGCATTAGATGATACCAGCAGGGATGCTGAGACGCTGGGCCGCAATATGAACGATTTGGGAGTAGAGGTGCTCGAAACAACGGGGGACGTGGGGAATCTGACAGAGAAGTTGTTGGAGATACCAAACAGGATTGATATTGACATTTATTACAACTATCACGGCAGCCCACCAGATGTACCTCCATCAGGAGGAGGAGAAGAAGAAGAGCCGGTTCCGCCGAATGTTCCCCCAATGCAAGCGGGGACGCTTTTTGTGCCGAGGACCGGGCTGGCTTTTTTGCACCGAGGCGAGGCGGTGTTGCCTGTGGCTGATGCGGCAGCGTATCGCCAGGCAGTGGGTTCCGGTTATGGGGATTATCGGTCGTATCCGGTGACGGTGCAGGTGGAGCGGGTGGGGGATGAGGTGGATATTGAGGTGTTGGCTTACCGGGTGGCGGAGGTGATTGCTAGAAGAGCGCAGTAGGGAGTAGGGAGTAAGGAGTAAGTGGTATGGGGCATTTGTTGAGGTTGACGGATGGGACTACGACGGTTAGTCTGACCGGGGGGCCGATTTACCGATCGGAGTATGTACCGCGTTCGCCGAATGTTTCTACGGTGGAGTTCACGGCGGAGTCGTTGCGGGATGGGGGGGAGTTGTTTGCGATAACACGGCGGAATGTGGTGGAGACGGCGGAGGTGGTGATCACGGGGAGTACGACGGATGAGATGAGAGGGTACGTACGGACGATCGAGGGGTTGTTCCGGCAGGCGGAGGAGCGGCAGATGCGGGGGGTGGGGGCCCGGGTGTACGTGGAGTTTCAGCCGGGGGAGAGTGGGGACATTTTCCGGTCGGAGGTGGGGTATGGACGGGTGGAGCCAGGGAAGGAGACGTTGCGGTGGTGGCCGGAGATGGCGATGGAGGCGGCGATTGTCTGGAAGAGGCGGTTTTACTGGGAGGGGCCGAGGGTGCAGTTGGCGTTGGCGAACGGGGGGGGGA
>Ga0180007_10006553_pt1 | contig 11338 bp, 18 predicted proteins | sample MM_PC_MetaG_FD_121122 | JGI IMG/M metagenome (GOLD analysis project Ga0180007, IMG submission 121122) | Groundwater microbial communities from the Aspo Hard Rock Laboratory (HRL) deep subsurface site, Sweden - MM_PC_MetaG | ecosystem: Environmental > Aquatic > Deep subsurface > Groundwater...
ACTGGGAAAAGTTCAAAGATATGCTGAAACGATTTCCTCTACCGAAACCCTGTATCAAGGTCAGTATGTTTGGATTCTCCGCGAATTGACTATGTGAGGAGCCGTGTGCGTAAATAGCGCAAGTACGGTTCTGAGAGGGGCCGGTAACAACGGTAATGGCAAAACATAAAACGACTGTCACGTAGTAGCCGCGTGCGGCAAGGCGTCAGTAAAGCATATTGTTAATAAGCTGCCATTATTGGAGAAACCGGTCTACTCGACATACAATACTGATGAACTCATAAAAAGTCGACGGATGGCTATGGATGTCAGGAATCTTCTACAGTTTGGAAGCATGGATTGAAACAAAGCGTGACAATTTGTCACGCTTTAGAGGGTAGTCACCTCCCGTGCGGGGGCGTGGAGAAAATTATTTGCATATACCCTAATTTACTAATTTATTTATCAAACTTTTCAAAAGTTTGGCCTCCGGCAGGACCGCCGGAGGCTTAGTCTGTGCCCTTCTTCGTGGCCCTTCGTGTCCTTCAGTGAGCGCAGCGAACGGGTGGTTAAACTATTTAATCGTTTTTCTTCATGACCTACATGTACTTCATGGTAAAACCGTTTTTGTTTATTCCCAAGTTTTTTGCCCTTCTCCGTGTTCTCTGTGCCTCCGTGGTAGACGAGGCTTTTTGGTTGCGGCTATGCCGCGCTGTTCCCTTCGTGCCCTTCAGTGAGCCCTGCGAACGGGTGGTGCATAGACGCCTTGCATGCCCCCTATTTCTTTGATGAAATGGCTTAGACTTTTGGCCACCCGTCATGCCTCATCCTCCTCGTCACGAAGTTCTTCCAGGGTGGGCGGAGAGCCCGCATTCCTGACGCGCAACTCCAGGCCTAAATACTCAAGCACTCGGATCAACTTCTGTACTCCCACTTCCTGAACAATACCGTTTTCGATCTGCCCGATTGTGGTTCGGCTCATCCCCATGGCCCTGGCCAATTGAGCCTGGGAAAGATTGAGTTTCTTCCGTGTCTGTCTAATATGTTTTCCAATAGTAAATAGCATGAATGCATTATGAATTTTCAAGGCTGTTTTGAACTAAATACAATGCAATTAGAAAAAAAATTGAGACAGAAAAATGGCAGCAAATAATACGCTCTTATAAGTTTCATAAGTCCTATGGGACTTATGAGACCTTCGCTGCTTCTGCCCTGCCATAAGTCCCATTAGTCCCATGAGTCTCATAAGTCCCATGTGACCTATCGGTCCCATAAGTCCCATCGAGGCCACCTCACGCCACAATTTCATTTTTTCAAGATTCATTCAATCTAAAAACTAATAGTAATAGTTATCCTCATCGGTTGACATTTTGTTTCTTATATTGTATCTGGGAAATCTATACCTTATCTGATGTGCATTTCTATAAAGCCCATAGGGCCTATAAAACTTATGGATAAAATAAATGACGATCCCATTATCCTGCCCCGCGGAAACTATCAGCAACTGATATCTTATCATAAGTCAGAGGTGATCTATGAAATAACCTTTCGCTTCTGTGAAAAACATCTCAAGAAAAATGACCGCACCATCGACCAGATGGTTCAGTCAGCCCGCTCAGGCAAGCAGAATATTATTGAGGGCAGCAAGGCATCCCTGACATCAAAGGAAACGGAAATCAAACTGACCAACGTGGCGCGGGCGAGTTTAGAAGAACTACTGGAAGATTATCGCGACTATTTGAGGGTGAGAGATCTGATGATCTGGGAAAAAGAATCCAAGGAAGCCCGGTATGTTCGCATGCTTGGCCGCAAGACCCCTCTACACTATGAAACCTACCGGCAATTTGTTGAAACCCGATCAGCAGAGGTGATCGCAAACATAGCCATTTGCCTGATCCATCAGGCAAACTATCTTCTGGATAAGCAGATCCGCAGCCTGGAAAACGATTTTCTGAAAACCGGTGGCCTGCGTGAGCGCATGACCCGTGCCCGCATTCAGGCTCGGGATCAGCAAAAGCGCCGATGAACATGATGGCCAACACTGAGATGGGCCTTATGAGGCTTACCAGCAAACACAACACCGCCAATGATTACGTTCTGTCATAAGTCCCATGAGTCTCATAAGTCCTATGTGACCTATAGGACCTATGGGACTCATGATTTCCGAATGTCGTATTATGGCATAAGGGGTGTGATTATTTCGGAATCGTCCATGTCAGAGTCTTGGGGCATTTGGCAAGCAGCAATAACCTCATCGGGATTAGCATGAAATCCGGCTTTTGAATTGCGGTAGGCAAACAAAAGGTTATTTCCGGGGCCGATGACAAAAATGCCTCCCTGCTGCCATAGATCACCGGCATTCAGGCCCTGGAAGAAACCATGAGCCATGGCTTTCATGCCTTTGACCAGGGAACGTGGGCCCAGGGTTTTCCAGAATCCACGTTCCAGACTGAAGGCTTTGTAGGATGTAAGCTCCGGATCCATGTACATTTCTCCGGTAAAATTATATTTTTCCATGAAAAATTTTGCCTGTTCCGGTGTGCCGGACCCAATGGCGATCAATGTCACATTGTCTTTATCCAATTCATCTTTGATGTCCATCATGGCAACAGCCTGCTGCCGCGCAAACATTCAGCCATAGTGACGCAGATAAACCAGAACCACTTTTCGATCCTGCCAGAGTGAGTCCAGTAAAACAGGTTCCCCTTGCAGGTTTTGGACGGTCAAACCCTGCAAGGAATTAAATAAGGCCTGATGATCCGTATCTGTTTCTATATTTTTATTTTTTGTGGCACATCCCAGTGTCAGAAAACAAACGACCAAGATTACAAGAATGCCTCTTTGGTACAAACGAACCATTTTTTGTCCCTCCTTCGAAGAAAAGAAATAATGATACATAGGTGATTTGGAAGGAATCTATCAAAAAAATGTAACACATGTATGAAGGGAGATGTAAAAGATGTGACAAGGGCGACATAAGCTATAAATCCTATGGGACCTGTGGGGATAAACAGAATATCAAGCCACTTCTCACCACCCTGACTTAACAGCCAAATCATTGAACACGTAAACCATAAGTCCCATGAGTCTCATCTGTCCCATAAGTCCCATTTTTGTCCCATAACTCCCATAAGTCCCATCAACCCCCCAACAGCTAAGGTGCCACCAAAGCCCCAATCTGCCGGACAACCTGCCCATAGCCAGTGTTAATGTATAATCCGATCTGGGCGATAAGGGAATAAGCGACTCCGATCTGGGCGATGGCGTAAACGGCCAGGGCAAACTGACTAAGGCTGAAAATCCCGAGACCGAATTGGGAAATGGTGACTACGCCTGCGGCGAACTGGCCGATGGCAAGGATGCCTTTGGCTGGAACCGGCATTCGGTTGGGCCGGAATTTGAACGAGATGTGAACCAGGGGAAGCCCCCAAAGAATTGTTTTGCTTTTGTACTCATATCCCCAGCCATCCCATTTTTCCTTTGCAGGGTACGGGGCACCGCAGCCCGGGCAGGAAATTGCATGGTCACTGACTTGATGGCCACATTCACGGCATGTTTTCATACATACTCTCCTTTTTTTGGTTAAGAAGCGATGGCCTTAGTTTCCACTCATATCAACAAAAAATCAAGTATATATTCACGGGCGTGTTTGCTTTATCTTAGCCCCCAGCCTCAATTCTGGATGTGTTCCCAGAGTGTGACAAACTGTTTTCTGAGGTACCAAGACAGAGCCTTAAAACGTATATGATTGACTCCGAGAACGCATACAATATTCTGTTACATGTGGTTATATTTAAAATAATAGATAGAGAAATAATGTTAATTAATAATCAAATGAAAATATCAAAAAATATATAATCAAATTCTTTATATTTCACATTATATCACAGATATTAAAGGATAATTATTGAAAACTTCTGAATGATTTTTCTATTGACATTTATTTTGTATTTTGAAATATATTTTATGAAAAATTCTTCAATTTATCTTTAAATATTAAATCATGTGAGGAACTTTATGACATTCGATGATAAAAGAAAATGTTCTGAAATATGGGAAATGTTGACCGGGGAACATACTCAGCCGAATGACTGGAATCCTGAAGCTGCTGATGCCTTGGCCACCATGCTTGCAGAAGTCAGGCAGTGCTCTTCAGCCATGAGTTTTGTTCCAAAGCCCAGTAGTTCGCGACCGGGACTGGGTTGGATTGTTATATATGTCTATAACGTTTTTAAAAATAGATATGCCACGAATAAGGGTCAATTGTTTAAAATATGTATTTCTTCATCGGGTCAGCTAAAACGAGATGTTGAAATGAAATTGATGGGGTTATGATGAAAACATACAAAATAATATGCTGCGGCATGTTCGTGGTGTTATGCATTGTTTTGGGAGCCGGTCATTCAATGGGTGAAGACGAGAAAGCATTTGAGGCGTATCGTTTTAACCCCTTTCAGTTCCCATATCCTGAGTATTCTTACAAAGCGGATATCGTGGCGATCAGCCATCTGAATCAAGCGCCTAAAGATACAACGTCCATTGATTGTTTTGGAATTTCTGCTTTGTTTCCCAAAAAATATGTTGATCAGGTTGACAAAAAATCGCCATCACGCCTTGTGATTCGTTCGAAAAACAACCAAGCCATTATGATCAACAGAGAAAAGGATCAGCGCATGGGCTGTTCTGATGAATCTGAAAAAAACAACAAAGATTTTTGTTCTGCCTTCACATCCACTGAGGATTTTTATAACAAGCTTTTCACACTGACTCCGGATGATCTGGCCAAAGACACCTATGCATCAACCGGTTTTGCATGGATTGTGCATCGAAAAGGCATTATGTTTCAGCGTGTGTCTGACGTAAAGATTTATAAGGGCAAAGGCCTTACAATTTATCGAACGGACCTTAAAGACCCTGATATGTCAATCAAAACAGAATTGATTGTATTTCCGGAATCCATCAAGCCGGATTTCCTGATCCTAAGTATGAATTTCAAGGATAACGATCTTATCGAAACATTTATCTCCTCTGCCAAATGACACTGGCAGGGTTCCGGAACCATCCTATAAAAAATTATGAGACCTATGGGACTCATGGGACTTATGAATTCCCAACCTCTGTGGGAATAAACCGAATAGCAAGACACCCCAGGCAAGTGAAAGCACCATATGTCCCATAAGTCCCATCAACCCCTTAATATTAGATCCCTCATCATATAGAGACGCAATCTGGTGTACTACCTGAGCCTTAAACCTCTCTTCTTCCCCTTGGAAATAAATTTAAAAAGCCATTTGCATTCGGTTTTTTTTTGATATACTTGTGGGATTATGATCAAAAAAATCCTAAAATCAGCGGTTCTTTTTTTCGCATTTCTTTTTATAACAGGTATTTCAGCATACCTGGTCCTGACTTATTTCATCCGGAACGAGGACAGTGTTGTGGTTCCTGAGCTTGTGGGAAAAGAAGTGGTCCAGGCCCTTGAAATTCTCAGTGCCTTGAGTCTTAACACCAAGGTCAGCGGTTCGGAATATTCGTCGTTGATTCCAAGAAACTACGTAATTTTCCAGGACCCAGAACCCGGCACCATCATCAAAAAGGACCGGGATGTGCGTATTGTTTTTTCAAAAGGAACCATGCGTGTATTTGTTCCGGCCCTGGTCCGTCAAACGGTCCCGGATGCTGAACGTATCCTTTTTGACAACGGATTCAAGGGGGGGATGTCTTCCTATGTTTATCATGATGAGATTCAGAAAAATATCATCATCAGCCAGTACCCGGAACAAGGGGAAGAATGCCAGCGGGGAAGTTCGGTCAACCTTTTGATCAGCCTGGGCAAACGGCCCGGGGACTATCTGATGGCAAACCTTTCGGGCATGAGTATTGATGAGGCCGTCTCCTATTTAGAGCAAAACCAGTTAAAGGTGGGCAAAATCACCAGCGTCTCAGAAAAAAAAGCTGTCTTGAACACCATTACGACCCAGGAACCCCTGGCTGGTTCGCGGGTGCTGGAAGGCAGCATGGTCAACCTTTATATCAACAGGAAACCGGGAAAAGGAGCAAGCCGTGTTTATGAAGCGGATGCCGGCTCCCGTCTGTTCAGATACACATTGGATTACGGTTTTTTAAAAAAACATGTCCGGGCACAGATGAGTTGCTCAGGAAGCATTTATGAAGTATACAACGATGTAGCACGGCCAGGGGAGGAAATATGGGTTATGGTTCCGGTTAACAGCGAGGCCACTGTATTTCTTTACGAAGATGATGCCCTGGTCCAAACCGCATTTTTTGATTAAAAACAGGCTGAGCATCCGCCTTGAACATAAAAGGAAATCCGATGAAATATATTGCACCATCCATTCTTTCTGCTGATTTTTCAAAACTGGGTGAGGAAATCAAGGCCGTTGAAAAGGCCGGGGCCGACTGGATTCATATTGATGTGATGGACGGTCATTTTGTGCCCAACATCACCTATGGGCCCATCATTGTCGAGGCAGCGAAGGCATCCTGTGATCTTGACCTGGATGTCCATCTGATGATCGAAAAACCGGATCTGATGATCCCGGAATTTATCAGGGCCGGGGCAGATTTGATTTCGGTCCATGCCGAAGCCTGCACACACCTGAACCGGACCATCAATCTGATCAAGGAATCCAATGTCCGTGCGGGTGTGGCATTGAATCCGGCAACGCCTTTGTCAGCCATTGAATGGGTCCTGGAAGATCTTGATTTTGTCCTTATCATGAGCGTTAACCCCGGTTTTGGAGGGCAGAAATTCATCCCCAACAGCCTGGATAAAATCCGGACATTGAAGCAGATCATAACCGTTCGTGGTCTTTCCACCCTGATTCAGATTGATGGGGGTGTGAGCAGAAACACCATCACGGAAATCGCCGAGGCGGGTGTGGATTCCTTTGTGGCGGGTTCGGCCATTTTCGGAAGTCCGGATTACCATGAGACTATCCAAGATTTCAGGTCTAAAATCGAAAACAAAGCATCGATTTAACCGTCCTTAAGTTTCTTGCTTGACTCGTAAAAAGTCGGCATCAACCGTGATGAACGTCTGAATTTCGACAGATGGCTGACGTCATGAGCCATGACTATTTTAAAGGAGCATTTAATTATGAAGCCGTCCCACAAACCTTTGAAGGTTCTTGTCATCAACGGCCCCAATCTGAACATGCTGGGGAAAAGAGAACCTGAGCTGTACGGCAGCGACACCCTTGAGGATATATCCAAACGGCTGGTTGCCTTTGCTAAGGATATGGCCATCACCCTTGAATGTTTCCAGTCCAATTACGAGGGTGCTCTGGTTGAAAAAATCCAGGAGGCCATGGGGCACGTGGATGGCCTTGTGATCAATCCTGCGGCGTATACCCATACCAGTGTGGCCATCCGTGATGCCTTACTTCTTCACAAAATTCCGGTGATCGAAGTCCATCTTTCCAATATTTACAAACGGGAAGAATTCCGCCACCATTCCATGGTATCCGGGGTGGCCACAGGACAGATTGCAGGCTTGGGTGTTCAGGGTTATTATCTTGCCTTGACCGCCATCCGCAACATGAATTGATACGTCAAGGAACAGGCTTATCGTGAAGCCTCTAAAAACATTTGAAAATCTACCCCTGTCCAAACAGGAAAAAATCATGGGCGCTGCCCTGAAGGAATTCGGGGAAAAAGGTTACCAGGGCGCCAGCATCAACGTCATGGTCAAGCATCTGGGCATTTCAAAAGGGTCAATTTACCAATATTTTAAAGATAAAGAAGCTCTGTTCCTTTATGTCTTTGCAAGCTCCATGGACATGGTCAAACAGAATCTGAGGGCCATCAGGGATCAGAGCATGGATCAACCCCTTTCTGTAAGATTGAAATTAACTCTGGGCGAAGGCGTACACTTTATCGAAAATCATCCGGATGTTTACAAACTCTACGTCACTTTGCAAAACGACTGGTCCATGCCCATGCGCAACGAACTTCTTCAGGCTCTGCGGACCTATAGCCTGGACTATATCGGGTCCTTTCTTGAGAACGCCTGCGACAGGGGGGAATTAAGGCAGCACACCGATATTGCCAAAGCAGGTTTTGTCATCGATGCGATCATGGACCGGTTTCTCCTTTCCAGAACCACGCCCCATGCTGCCCAGGGAACCGATATTTTCCATGGGGACCAGGAGACCGTCAACAGCTGGATAAACAGCATCGTGGATATGCTGTGTCAGGGGGTCATCCGTGGCTGATCATCTGGATGTGCTTATAACAGCTTCGGTTGAGGGTGAACTGGCTCCTTTCATTTCGATGATTCCCAGATCCACACCAACGGTCATTGGCAAGCGGCCGTTTGTGCGCGGCACTCTTTTTGGTTGTGATGTGGGTGCCTTAATCACAGGCCCTGGTCTGGTCAACACGGCCCAGGCCATGACAGCCGTGATTGAACAGGTCAAGCCCTGCCTGATTATCCATACGGGGTGCGCGGGGTTTTTCAAAGAATCCGGCATGACCATGGGAGATATCGGCGTTGCAGACAGTGAAACCGACATTCACCTGGGGATCGAGTCTGACAATACGGCCTGTCCCGAGCCCCTGCCCTTTTCAATTCTTGAAACCGCCTTGGGTGACATCACAGGCCATTACCCCCTCAATCACACCCTTGGGGAGAACGCCCTTGGAATTCTTTCCAGGGCCTTTGCCAAACAAGATATCCGGATTCAGAAGGGTTGCTTTATCACCGTGTCAACCATCACGTCATCGGATCTTGGGGCAGAAAAACTTTACACGGCGTATTCTCCTCTTATGGAGTCCATGGAAGGGTCGGCCGCAGCCCACGTTGCCCACCATTATCACATCCCTTTTCTGGAGATCCGTTCTGCCAGCAACCGGGTGGGCAAACGGGATAAAACCCTGTGGGACCTGCCCCTTGCCTTTGAGCGGTGCTCCCTGGCTGTTTCTTTTTTAATTAAACATATCAGTGAGTTGAGATAACGCATGCATACAGTTCACCCCTTATCCTTAGCCTATTCCACCTGTCCCAATGACACCTTTCTGTTCCATGCCCTGGCAAAAGGAGAGATTCCCCTTAAAGACCTGACCTACACGATTTCCCTTGATGATGTGGAAAGCCTGAACCAGAGCGCGGCCAAAGGGCAATACCATATCACAAAACTGTCCTTTGCAGCCCTGGGTCACCTCCAGGACACCTATGGCCTTCTTCGAAGTGGAGCGGCCTTAGGCAGAGGCTGCGGCCCCCTTGTCATTGCCCGACCCGGACAGGATTTCAGCAAAATCAGTCAAAGCACCATCGCAGTTCCCGGTCTTCAGACCACGGCCAATCTCCTCCTTGGGCTGTATCTGGGCCACACGCCAAGGGTTTCTCCCATGGTGTTTGATCAGATCATGCCTGCGGTTGCAAGGGGGGACGTTGATTTTGGCGTCATTATTCATGAGGGACGATTCACCTATGGGTCACATGGCCTGACCCAGGTGGTGGATCTGGGTGCCTGGTGGGAAACGAAAACCTCTCTGCCCATTCCCCTGGGCGGCATTGCCGTAAGACGAGACCTTCCGCTTAAGACCATCCGAACCATCGAACAATCCATATCGGAAAGTGTGACCCATGCCTTCCGAAATCCGAATGCGTCAAAAGACTATGTAAAAACCCACGCCCAGGAGCTGGCCGATGATGTGATTGATCAGCACATTCAATTGTATGTCAATGATTTCACAGTTAATCTCGGGCAGGAAGGCCAGCGGGCCGTTGAACATTTTTTTAATCTGGCCCGCCAGAAAGGCCTGATCCCTGAAAGCGACAAGCCCCTTTTTGCCTGTTAGACCCTCGGAGGTCACTCCTGCAGGGTTACAACGTAAATCGTTGCGCATAAACCATGCAACACCAAATAAAGATATACGACAAATGGGACGTATAGGACTTATATGTTCTATCCAAAAACATGAACCTTGAAAAAAAAACCATCTTCATGGTAGGGTTAAATCAGTTATATTATTGAAGTGGCTTTTTCCCAGCCCATATTCTACTGATCGTAATATATTCATCTGGCTGATACGATCATTTCATCTGACCTGCCTCCATGCTCTTTGCAATCAAGCCTTTCTCCCGCCGGATCAGAGAATTATTTCCACTCTGATTTTAAAACCCCATCAATCAGGAGGAAACCATGTTGGAAAGGATAGAAAACAAGCTCAACACTCTGAACATATCAAAGATACGTAAAAAGACAGACAAGTACAGTGAACTCGTTTTCTTCAATAAAGACTTGAAAAAGTGGGATCGCGCCCTGTCAGGAATCCTGGGGCCACCCTTAAAATCCCGCTGGAAAAAACCCGATGAGAATCTCACCACCATCACCCGCACGTTCGGCGGCATCCGAGTCGGTCAGACCCTGTATTACAAAGAATTCGATGATTGTAAAATTCTGGCCATGATCTGGCCCTGGAAGGATAAAACCCACACCACTCTCAAACTATCCAAAGTCACAAATTAAACCCCATGCCATCGGGAAATGGATTTCCTGATGGCATGCTTAACACACCTCTTAAATTTATCGATTCATCCTCACTCACCTGTAATCCCAGACGATAAAATTGATTTTCTTAATACTTTCCCACAAAAATTATTTAAACTTTCATTGGCTTGTATTGCCCTGATTGTAAGCGCTTTATGTAAATCGCTGTCAATTCGCAGTTGGAATTTACCAGAAAATGTCTTTGCGGTAATACTCGAAGGTAAAGGGATATTATCTTCTTTATAAATTTCAACCCACTCTTCAAGGATTTGACACAGTTCATGGTAGACGTCTTCTTCATTGTCACCATGACAACATTTCCCGATCCAACCAGGAATTGAACCAATATAGCACTGGTCGTCATCCGACCATTCTACAATTTTTAGATAATGGTCTTGTTTTTTCATTGTTTTGACCTCTTAATTTTCGTTTCAACTTCTTTTTCTTGATATAATTTTGCGTCATCCCCGAGTTTACCGGAAATTGTAATCCCAATTCCTTTGGGATGAATATAATTACGGTGGCTCCCTTTTCCACCACGATTTATAAAACCTGCGTTTTCAAGATCCCTAATAAGTTGTCTGATTTTCCGTGCCATAGAACAATAGTACCAATGTGATACCACAATGTCAATAAACGTATGGATGAGGAGAACCTTTTATCCCATCAAGGCACATCCATCAGGCTTCTGAACAAAAATATCGTATTTATTCACGGGTACTATCGTCTATGTCAAGACACAGGAATGGCAAGGTCTCACCCTTAGCTATGTCATTCCGGGCGGGGCTTCTTCTGTTTCCGACGTTTAAATCGTCTATAGACGCATCCGGGCCCTTCAGACG
>Ga0180007_10006554_pt1 | contig 11338 bp, 15 predicted proteins | sample MM_PC_MetaG_FD_121122 | JGI IMG/M metagenome (GOLD analysis project Ga0180007, IMG submission 121122) | Groundwater microbial communities from the Aspo Hard Rock Laboratory (HRL) deep subsurface site, Sweden - MM_PC_MetaG | ecosystem: Environmental > Aquatic > Deep subsurface > Groundwater...
GGATGTACTGGTTGTGGAAGATGTAGCCAGGCCTGTGCTGGGAAGATATATATACACGAGGTCCTTAGCAAGCTATGATAGAAAGTCCTTATATACCGATAAAAACTGAAGTATTAAATGTTTATCAAGAGAGCCCTACTATAAAGACCTTTGCGCTTAAGCCTGAGAAGCTCTTGCATTTTAAAGCAGGTCAGTTTATAGAAATGACTATTCCTGGCATAGGAGAGGCACCTTTTACTCCTTCTTCTTCCCCATATGAAAATAGCAAGTTAGATATTAGTATTATGAAGGCAGGTAGGGTTACAGAAAGAATACATGATTTAAAAAAGGGAGAGATAGTCGGATTGAGGGGGCCTTACGGGAATGAATATCCCCTTAATGAATTCGAAGGGAAAGAGATCCTACTGGTCGGAGGAGGAGTGGGTCTTGCACCGTTAAGGGCATTGTTTCTCGCATTAGTGCACGATATAGATAAGTTTAAAGAAATACTGTTTTGTTGCGGTTCAAGGACTCCTAAAGATATTATTTTTAAAGATTGTGTCTTGGATAAATGGCAGAAGATAGATAAAAGGGTCAATTTTAGGGTTACGGTAGATAAGGGTGATGATAATTGGAAAGGGAAAGTGGGGCTGGTAACAACTACTTTGGATAATCTGAAAATAAATTTAAAGAATAGCATAGCAGTCATATGTGGCCCTCCCATTATGATGAAATTTACGGCATTTAAACTTATTGATATTGGATATAAAGAAGAACAGATTTATTTATCAATGGAAAAAAACATGAGTTGTGGCATAGGGAAATGCGGCCACTGCAGGCTCGGGGATTTTTACGTATGTAAAGACGGTCCCGTATTCAGATATGATAAGATAAGCCACATACATGAGATTTGGGATTAATATGAAACGCTTATTCATAGACCTTGAAAAATTATATAGTTGTGAAGACACGGCTTGTACCTGTGAATGCAGCTATTATTATCATCCCAATAATTCTGGTATAACCCGCTTAAGGGAGATAGCCCAATTTCAACATACATGTAGAAGATGTGAGTATGCGCCGTGTGTGACGAGTTGCCCGAAAGATGCATTGGAAAAACAACCTGATGGCGTAATAAAGCGCTATAGTATGCGGTGTATATCATGCAAGTCATGCAGCTTGGCTTGTCCATTTGGGATTATTCCTTCTAGTACAATACCTTATATTATATCGGAATGTGATGTATGTATAGATAGATGTGATAAGGAAGTGCCTGTTTGTGTAAAGACCTGTTCTATTGAAGGGGCAGTAAAGTTTATAGATATAGAACCTTCGGAGAAAGATGATATATATCTGATAGGTAAAAATATAGCAGTGTATGCAAAACCCTGGAAGAAGTATCATCCATAGACGTTATGCTAAAAAATTTATTTAATTTCCTAGTATTCCCTGGTTTCCTCTTTACGGCTACTCTGGGCTTAGTGGCTAGCTGGATAGATCGTAAAGTAACCGCTCGTGTGCAATGGAGAGTGGGGCCTCCTTGGTATCAGCCATTTATAGATATGGTAAAGTTGAGTATAAAAGAGATAACTATCCCGAAGAATTCTTCGAAAATAATGTTTTTGATCTCCCCGCTCTTAGGCCTGAGTGCTGTAATATTGGCATCTACTTTTATCTGGTTGGCTAATATAGAGCTGGGTGCTACTGGTTTTACAGGCGATATTATAGTTGTCTTATATTTATTGACATTGCCGGCTATTGCCCTTATATTAGGTGCATCTTCAACCGGGAATCCACTGGCTTCCGTTGGAGTATCGAGAGAAATAAAGTTGATTCTGGCTTATGAATTACCTTTTATAATTATCCTTTGCGTGCCTATTATTAAAAGCAGCGGACTTTTAAGATTACAGGATTTGATACAGTACCAGACAGTAAATGGAGCTATTTTATCAAATCTGTCAGGGCTCCTCGCATTTTTAGTCGCAATATTTTGTATGCAGGCAAAACTTGGGTTGGTACCGTTTGATGCTGGTGAGGCAGAGACAGAGATAATGGCAGGGACATATATCGAGTACTCCGGGATTTTATTGGCCATCCTGAAGCTTACAAAGTTTATGATGATGGTTGCCCTCCCTTTATTTCTTATTACAGTATTCTGGGCAGGTTTTAGTATATGGAAATACGTAGTTTTACTGGTTATAATAGTTTTGATTAGGAATACAAACCCTAGAGTCAGGATAGACCAGGCTGTGAGGTTTTTCTGGGGAAAGATGACAGCTTTGGCATTAATCGCAGTCTTCCTGGCAATTTTAGGTAAATAAAAAATATGAGCTTAAAATTAGGGGCTTTGACAAAATCTATCTGGGTTTATCACCTTTGTACAGGTGGCAGTTGTAATAATTGCGATATTGAGATCCTGGATTTACTGACGCCTAGATTTGACGTAGAAAGATTTGGCATAGTTTTGGTAGGCAGCATAAGGCATGCAGATGCTATTTTAGTTACTGGTTCTTTAAACTTAAAGGCAGTGGAGCGTGTAAAAAGGGTTTATGAACAGGCACCAAAACCTTGCGTAGTAATAGCAGTAGGTGCATGTGCCTGTGGCCAGGGTATTTTTGCAAATGGCCCGTATACACCAAATCCTGTAGACTCACTTCTCCCTGTGGATCTTTATATACCGGGATGTCCGCCGAAACCAGAGGCGATGATATTGGGCATTGTGAAATTGATCGCAAAATTGAAAGAGAAAAAATGAAAAGAACCGAGATCATCGAAAATATAAAAGTGCGTTCAGGAAAAGACTTGTTAGAACTTAAAGACAAGTCTGTAAGACGCGTGTACGTTACCATTAATAAAGAAATATTGCCGAAGATAGTAAGATATCTTTTTAATGATGTTAAAGCAAGGTTTTCAATAGCAACAGGAGTTGATACAAGATCCGGAGTCGAGATATTGTATCATTTTTCAGTTGATGAAATAGGGCTTATAGTTTCTTTAAGAGTGGTATTGGAGAAACCGAATCTTGAGATAGACAGCTTGACAGCTATAATGAAATGCGCAGAGTGGATAGAAAGAGAGATTCACGAGCTACTGGGTGTAAATTTTAAAGGCCATCCGAACATGAAGCATTTACTTTTAAAGGACGACTGGCCTAAAGGCAATTATCCATTAAGGAGAGATGGGTAGGGGATTTCAATATTTGATGCTGGATTCTGGATACTTGATGCTTGGTTTTTTATTTTTTCTACCAGCATCTAGCATCAAGTATCTAGTATCAAGAGAAGCAAACAAAGAGAGTTAATTTATGTCACATAAGATTATACCCATAGGCCCATATCATCCATTACAGGAAGAGCCGGAGTTTTTTAGGTTACATGTAGATGGCGAAACCGTAGTGGATATAGATATTGAAATCGGCTATAACCTTCGCCTGATCGAGAAGATAGCTGAATCCAAGAGTTATGATCAGGTGACATTTCTGATTGAGCGTATTTGTGGTATTTGTTCGACCTCGCATCCCTTTGCATATACGAATGCGATTGATGATTTGTTAGGTGTTACAGTACCTGAAAGGGCCCTTTATATTCGCACAATAATAGGGGAGCTTGAGAGGATACACAGCCATCTCTTATGGTTAGGCCTGGCAGGCCACTTTTTAGGATATAATACTGTCTGGATGTGGGCATGGAGGTATAGAGAGCCGGTTTTGGATATTTGCGAAAGGGTTACTGGGAATAGAAACCATTATGCTATGTTTAAGCCAGGCGGCGTAAGAAGGGATATGCATGAAGAAGATTTCCCATGGATAAAAAAGACCTTGAAAGATTTAATCCCGAAATTTGACATGTTTAAGGGCGCAGTAATGGATGATCCTGTTATACATGCAAGGACAAAGGGAATCGGTGTATTGACGAAACAGGATGTACATGATTATTCTGTTGTTGGGCCGACAGCAAGGGCCTCGGGTGTGGACATTGATGTAAGGAAGGATGATCCGTATGGTGCATATGATAGAGTAGAGTGGAAGGTCATAACTCATAATGGGGGAGGGGTCTTTGCAAAAGCTGTTGTTAGGATCCTGGAGCTTTATGAATCTACTAATATAATATTACAATGTCTTGATAAAATGCCTAAAGGAGAGATCGATTTAAATATAAAGGATATGCCTATAGGTGAAGGAATAGGTAGACATGAAGCACCTCGAGGTGAGGTATTTCATTATATCATGTCTGACGGCGGCAATTCTCCTGCGCGTCATAAAGTAAGGGCCCCGAGTTTCATGAATATAGCGTCTAATAAAAAGGCAGTGATAGGCCATACTATTTCAGACGCCACAATAATACTTGCTGCTGTAGACCCGTGTTACTGCTGTACAGAGCGGACAGCAGTTGTGGATTATAAGACAGGTAAGAAAATAATGGACGGCCAGGATTTGGTTCGCCTTTCACAGGAGAAGACAGAAAAAATGAGGCGGGGTCGATAACATGCAGACATTATTACAGCCAATATTGATTTCAGCACTTGCAGGTTCTTTTATCTTTCTTATCCCGAAGAGATTCAGAAGGATAATAGAGACTTTTAGTTTGCTTGTGGCCCTATATTTATTCGTAGCCTCTATAAAGATATTTGCCCAGTCTCCGATTAATGAAAAGTTTTTATACGTAGACAATCTTTCCAGATTTATTGTGTTAGGGATAGGTTTTTTTGGGTGCTTGGTAACTTTATACTCAGTGAGATTCATGGCTTCATATAAAGAATACCGTTCATATTATTCATATATAATCTGGACCATAGGCGGATCCATACTTACTGCGGTCTCGAATAATATAGTCGTGTTTTTAGCAGGCTGGGGATTTTTAGGACTTACGCTTTATTTATTGATTAACATTGCCGGTCCAAGGTCCACGGGTACCAGTAAGAAGACTTTTATTATAATAGGCGGTTCTGATGCCCTGATGATTATGGGATTTGGTATTGTATGGCTTATAGCAGGAAGTTTAAATTTAAGTGATATAAAGATAACCATAGATAATTCACTTTCCTTTTGGGCATTTCTATTGATAGCTATAGGGGCATTTGCAAAGGCAGGTGCAATGCCTTTTCACACCTGGATTCCTGATACAGCAGAGGATGCGCCGATAACTGTAACTGCCTTTTTACCGGCCAGCCTTGATAAACTTTTAGGGATTTATTTACTGGCAAGATTGGTATTAAATGTGTTTATATTGGATAGTTTTACATATGCCCTTTTGATGGTAGTAGGCGCAGTCACTATAGTAGCAGCAGTAATGATGGCACTTATACAACATGACTTCAAAAGACTCCTGGGCTATCATGCAGTGAGTCAGGTTGGTTATATGGTACTTGGTCTGGGCACAGGTAATATTATAGGTATTGCAGGCGGGCTTTTTCATATGATCAATCATGCTATATATAAGTGTTGTTTATTCCTTTCAGGAGGAAGTGTGGAATATAAGACGAAAACATCGGATCTGGATTCTTTGGGTGGTCTTGCTAAGACAATGCCAATGACTTTCTTTACAACTTTAATCGCTTCTTTTGCAATATCAGGTGTTCCGCCTTTTAATGGCTTTTTCTCAAAATGGATGATCTATCAGGGTTTGGTAGAAAGAGGCCGTTCAGGAGGGACATTGTGGGTATTTTGTATAATTGCAGCTATGTTTGGAAGCGGTCTGACACTCGCCTCATTTATAAAATTAGTCCATGCAATGTTCTTGGGTAAGGCAAAAGATGATCCATCCCGAGCAAAGTCGAGGGACGATCGACAAAGTGAGGTTTCCTGGCCCATGTGGCTGCCGACTTTGATCCTTGCAACTCTATGCATTATATTCGGAGTATTTGCCTATATAATACCTTTAAAATATTTTATAGTACCGGCTTTACCCGAAGGCCTGACATTTATTGGTACATGGCCGTCTTTAAAGGCGACATTGTTCCTGATTATAGGATTGGGTGTCGGGCTTTTAATTTATGTTGCTGGTAATATTAGAGGTATAAGAGAGACTTCTCCTTATATAGGAGGGGAAGAGATCGAGGGAGACATGAGGCTCTCCGGTACAGAATTTTATGACACGATAAAAAACATATCTATACTGAAATCCATTTATGCCAAGGCAGAGAGAAAGGTTTTTGATATCTATGATCAGGGTAAGAGATTAGTATTTTTCTTTATAAGGATATTTCAATATTTACATAACGGAGTTTTACCCACATATCTTGTATGGTGTCTCTTGGGGATAATAGTATTTTTATTTACCATAGTGAGGTAATATTTAGATGCTTGAATTGCAACTCCTTCTAATATTTATGATTATAGGTGCGATTATAGCAGTTAAAGAGAAGGATCTATTGTCTTCGGTTATTGCAGTAGGCACAGTAGGCCTTGGCCTGTCTCTTGTGTTTCTGATACTTAAGGCGCCGGATCTAGCGATTGTTCAGCTGGTAGTTGAAATATTGGTCATAATAATCCTAATAAGGGCTACTATTAGGAGAGATCTGCCTTTTTCTACAAGTGGCCGCTGGTTTTTCAATACACTTGTGACATTTGTATTTATTGGCGTGTTTTTGGTTTTTATTTATCTATACATAAAAGACTTGCCGCAATTTGGACAACCTATTATGAAAATTGCTCAGAGATTTATCGCTGAGGGTTTAAGAGAGACAGGTGCGACTAATCTGGTATCTTCGGTTATCTTGGATTATAGGGCATATGATACTTTAGGAGAGGCGACTATACTCTTTACAGCAGTTATGGGGGTATTGGCAGTTATGAGAAAGGTCGGAAGGAAAAAGTAATATGGCCAAGAATCAGGAAGGCATGACTTTAATAGTCAAGACAATCACACGATTAACAGTAGGGTTAATATTGCTATTTGGTATATATATCGTTACGCATGGACATATAAGTCCCGGCGGCGGATTTGCAGGCGGGGCGATTATCGCACTTTCTTTTATACATATTATGCTGGCGTTTGGGAAAGAAGTGACCTTTAAGAAAATGAATCAGAGTGTGATGTCTTTCTTTGAGAGTGTGGGTGCAATAATGTTTATAACGTTTGCAATATTGGGTATAGGCAGCGGATACTTCTTTCTTAATTTTATGCTAAAGGGAAAACCTTTTAAACTTTTTAGTTCCGGCCTTATCCCTTTATACAATTTAGCCATATGTCTAAAAGTAGGCGCGGGGCTTTTTATTATTTTTGTCATCTTGGTCCTTTTGAAGACACCTAAAAAGGGTGGAGAAAAATGAGCGTATATTTTTTGTGTCTTGTACTTTTTTCTGTAGGGTTGTACTGTATCCTTAGAAAAAGGAATCTCATAAAGATAATTATAGGCATAGTAATAATAGAATACGCAGTGCATCTATTTTTTATTTTGGTCGGATACAGGATGAACGGCCGTGTGCCCATACACTCTCCAGATCAAACGGTCTTGGATATGGTCGACCCTTTACCGCAGGCGCTTGTTTTAACTGCCATAGTTATCGGTCTTGCAGTTACTGCTATGATAGCCGCGATTGCCATGAGGGTGTATGAAAAATACGGCACATTTGATATCACGAAGATACGTAAGTTGAAGGGTTGATTTTATGACGAATAACATATTGCCATTATTCATTGCTATACCATTAGCAGCCACATTTTTAAACTCCCTTATCGGTAAAAAGGTAAGATTTTTATCAGACCTCTTGTCGGCTGTTGCTACATTTTGTCTGGCATATTTATCCATTTATTCCATATTTCTGCTTAAGCATAGTGGGGTGCTTGTTTATAAGGTAGGTGGTTGGGCGCCGCCTATAGGCATCTCCATGGTTCTAGACGGATTGACTTCTTTCATGCTGGTCACAGTGAATCTGGTGGCATTTCTCATTAGTATTTATTCAATAGATTATATGAAGAAGTACACTGAGAAATGGATTTTTTACTGCCTCTTTCTTTTGATGGTGGCAGGTATGAATGGCGTAATAATAAGCGGAGATGTGTTTAATCTATATGTATTCCTTGAGATCGCAGCTGTTGCTAGTTATGCATTGGTTGCCTTTGGCACAGAACATGAAGAACTCGAGGCATCTTTTAAGTATGCAGTAATGGGGGCTGTGGCATCCTCTTTTATATTATTAGGTATTGCATTTTTGTATAGTATCTCATCTACTTTGAATATGGCTGATATGTCAATGGAGTTGGCTAAGAGGGGTGCTTCCCCAATAGTTTTACTGGTCAGTGTCTTTTTTCTTATGGGTTTCGGGTTGAAGTCAGCGCTTGTCCCATTTCATGCATGGCTGCCGGATGCCCATCCGTCTGCGCCGGCACCGATTTCTGCAATGTTATCAGGCGTTCTTATAAAATCCCTCGGTGTATATGCAATGGTGCGGATGTTCTTTAGCGTTTTAGGCATAACTCCTCAGGTCTCAGGCGCGTTTATGATGCTGGGTGCCTTGTCCATGATGGTAGGTGTATGCCTTGCATTGGGTCAATGGGATCTTAAGAGATTGTTGGCATACCATTCTATAAGTCAGATCGGATATGTTATCCTAGGAATAGGGTTAGGAACTCCTTTGGGTGTGTTAGGGGGATTATTTCATTTATTTAATCATTCAATATTTAAATCACTTTTATTTTTGAACTCCGGTGCAGTAGAATATGCTGCATCTACCAGGGATTTACAGAAGATGGGAGGCCTTAAAGAAAAGATGCCTGTTACATCAGGGACTTCATTGATAGCGTCTTTATCTATTGCAGGGATCCCTCCTTTTAACGGTTTCTGGAGTAAATTAATAATTATAATAGCATGTATACAAGCAGGACATTTTGTGTACGGTTTATGGGCGGTCTTGGCAAGTATATTGACATTATCTTCGTTTATGAAGGTACAGAGATATGCCTTTTTGGGAGAATTGAAAGAGAAGTTAAAGGATATAAAGGAAGTCCCTTTTTTCATGAAGTTTTCAATGGTTATGCTGGCTGTGATTTGTTTAATAGGCGGAGTCCTCTTGCTGCCTGTGTTTTTCAATGATTTTCTTAAGGTGGCCCAAGATACAATACTAGCCGGACAAAACTATGCCGGCATTGTTTTTGAGTCTATAAAATAATGAAATGAAAAGCAAAATTGTATTATTTATATTAGCAAATTTTATTTGGATTTTACTCAATTGGATACCTGACTTGCAGCATCTACTTATAGGTATCTTGGTATCTCTGGTAGTGGTGTGTCTTACAGGAGATCTTTTTGTAAAGAGGCTGCACCTCTTTAAGCATCCTGTGCGTTATCTCTGGTTTTTGTATTATATACCTGTTTTTATATGGGAGTGTTTTAAGGCAAATATAGATGTTGCGTATCGCGTTATTCATCCTGATCTACCTATACATCCCGGCATTGTAAAGGTAAAGACAGCCCTTCGTTCAGATACAGCCATTACATTTTTAGCAAACTCCATTACATTGACGCCTGGGACATTGAGTGTTGACGTGGATAAAGAGAACGGTTTTTTGTATGTTCATTGGATTGAAGTGAAGAGTAAGAATGTTGATAAGGCAACAGAACTTATCGTGGCTAGATTCGAGAGTATACTTAAAAGGATATTTGAGTGATGAAGAAGAATAGATTCAGTTACATCGTGGGTGCGCTTTTTATTTTAGTGGTGTTGGCAATAATCTTATTTAGGCCTCTACCAATACTTTTTTACGAGGGACTACCTTTTATCCCGTTTCTTAAAAGGGCATTTTATATACTCATATTTTCTTGTATATTATGTCTATACAGGATTTTTAAAGGGCCTACTTCTGCGGATAGGGCAGTTACAATTGATATGCTGGGAGTTTTAATTGTTGGCTTTTGTGCTATTATAGGCATTTCTACGGGAAGAAGCTGGTATATTGATATAGCGATTGCATGGGCATTGCAGAGTTTTATAGCTACTCTTGCATTGGCCAAATTTTTGGAAGGGAAGTCATTCGATGATTAATATAATCGGGATAGTCTTTATATCCATAGGACTTTTCTTTGATTTTGTCGGGTGTCTGGGGCTTGTAAGGTTGCCGGATGTGTATAACCGTCTTCAGGCATCGACCAAATGTATTACACTGGGGACATGCAGTATTCTATTCGGTGCGTTTATTATTCACGGGTTTGAAGCAGCTGGTATTAAGGCATTACTTTGTATGGTATTTTTAATATTAACGTCTCCTGTATCTGCACATGCCCTTGCGCGCGGAGCCCATAAGTCAGGCGTAAAGCTCTGGTCGAAAAGCGTGGTGGATAAATACGCCGAAGACGGGAATTGATTGGTTATGCGTTATCCTAAGTTACGAGAATTAGTTGAGGCTATAAAGGCATTGATTAAAGGCCCTTATACTTCAAAATTTCCTTTCCAGCCGCATACCCCTGAAAAACGTTTCAGAGGAAAGCCTGAATACCATAAGGACCAGTGTGTAGGATGCGGTGCCTGTAAAGAGGTCTGTCCTGCAGGGTGTATAAAGATGCAGGATACTATTGATGTAGATCCGCCTTTACGCAGACTTGATTTACATTACGATAGTTGTCTATTTTGCGGCCAGTGCCAGGCTGCCTGTATTACGCAGGAAGGTATAAAATTATCGGATAAATTTGATCTTGCAGTATTTGATAGGAATGAGGCAGTAGAATCTGTTGAAAAAGAATTAGTTCTATGTGAAGCCTGCAGATGTGTCATAGGAGCAAGGGATCATTTAGTATGGATAGCAAAAAGCCTTGGAGAACTGGCATATTCGAGTCCTACTTCATATTTATCTGCTTTAAAAGACTTAAAATTAGCACACCTTAATGTTGAGAAATCAGAAGACCTTACTCGCCAGGATCGCGTAAAAATACTCTGTCCAAAGTGTCGTAGAGAAATCACATTGAATACGTAAAATGCCTCATGTAGGGCGGGGTTTCTTCGCACCCTACTACTAATGTTAAATCTGAAAGATATCCTAAAAGGTAGGGTGTTAATACTTTGTTTGGGTAATCTGGACCGGGGGGATGACGGTGTTGGGATACGTCTTAGTACTGCAATAAAAGGCAAGGTTAAATATGAAGTTATAGATGCTGGTGTTACGCCTGAAAATCATATAGGGGTTATAAATAAATCTAACCCAGATACTATTATTATAGTAGACGCGATACACTTTGAAGGAAAGGTAGGAGATATAAGGCTTTTTAGAGGAGAGGACCTTCGTTCAGGCCAGATATCCACGCATAACGTATCCCCTAAGCTTTTAATAGAATACCTGACATCTTCTACAAAGGCTGCGATTTACATATTAGGCATAAAGCCCAAGTCAAGCAAGTTCGGCGAAGGATTAAGCGAAGAAGTTGAGAA
>Ga0180007_10006555_pt1 | contig 11337 bp, 5 predicted proteins | sample MM_PC_MetaG_FD_121122 | JGI IMG/M metagenome (GOLD analysis project Ga0180007, IMG submission 121122) | Groundwater microbial communities from the Aspo Hard Rock Laboratory (HRL) deep subsurface site, Sweden - MM_PC_MetaG | ecosystem: Environmental > Aquatic > Deep subsurface > Groundwater...
CCGAGAAAAGAGTTGTCACTCACCTCAATAGCCAAGGCCATGTTAGAAGCGCATCCGGAGATGGCACAAGAGATAGCGAAGAAATGGCTGGAGCAATCCAAGTCTGGCGTGACCGAGGCACGCCGTGACCTACAGGACAGGATAGAGGGAAGGGTTGCTCTGCCTATACAAGCCAAGGTTGAGATTCAGGGCGAGGTTAACTGGATTATCGGGAAAGGGTATGACCGAACAGACCGAACAGAAAGTTAACATCAAGTGGGAGCCAATCAACCGTGCTCAAGGTGCGTTTGTGGACAGTGCAGCGGGGGATTTGCTATTGTCCGGGGCGTTTGGTGCCGGCAAAACCATTGCCCTATGCGCTAAGGGCCTCAAGCTCTCCCTGGATTATCCAGGGAATTTCGGGCTGTTATGTCGCAAGACCCGGGCTTCCATGACGCATACAACGCTCAAGACCTTCTGGGATAGGGTGTGCCCCCCGGAGCTGGTGGCTGACTATAACAAGACCGAAGGGCTGGTTAAGCTACGCAATGGTTCGGGTATAATCTTTAGTGGGCTCGACGACCCGCTCAAGCTCGGGTCACTCGAACTGGGGTGGGCTGGCATAGATGAGGGCATCGAGACCGTAGAGGATGATTGGCGTATGCTGGGTGGGCGGCTGAGGCTGCCCAGTGTGCCTCACCAGATATTCTGTGCAACTAACCCGGGACCACCGTCACACTATCTGTATAGGCATTTCTTCACAGAGACGAAGGGCGAGGTTTATCAAGTCTCGACACTGGACAACCCTGAGCTACCGCCGGACTACATAGCCAGGCTGAACGAATACACCGGGATATATTATCAACGCTATGTATTGGGGCATTGGGTAGGGCTGGAGGGATTAGTTTACTCCTCGTTTAATGAGCAGATATGCCGTATACCGAGGTTTGAGATACCTGATAACTGGCTCATCTATAGTGGCCACGATTTTGGGGGCGCCAATCCAGCGGCGTTATTCTATGCACAAGACCCGGCGACAGCATATTTCTACGCATGGCAGGAGTATCTACCTGGTGGGGGGCGTAGTGTCTACGAGCATGTGCAGGAGTTCACGGAGATAGTTAAAGGGCGCAATGTCATCAAGCGTGCTGGTGGCAGTCATCAAGAGGATGAGATACGGCAGGCCTATACAGCCCAGGGCTGGCCTATATCGGAACCCTTCTTATCCAACGATGTGATGGCAGGGATACAGAGAGTCTTTGGGATGCACAGCCTGAACAAGATATTTGTTTTCAATGACCTGTCCAATTACCTACGGGAGAAGCTCAGTTTTATTTACAAGAAGGGGGTGGACGGGGTGCTGACTGACGAGATAGAGCATAAGGCTAGGTTCCACCTGATGGATTGCGAGAGAGGTATCCTTAGTGACTTCACGCCGGAGACAGTAGTTCAGCGCAGGCCGCTAGTCACAAGGGCATTTAGTTTTTCAAGGAGGTAAGCGATGGAAGTGGACTTGTTGGGGGTTACGGACGCTGAGATTGTGGTTGATAAAGATGGTATACGTGTTCTTGAGAGGCAGCCTATATGCTGGCCAGAGTCGTGCCATGGGCTCCACGCTCCTAACGAGGAGATAGAGTATGGATAATCTGACGTTGGTAAAAGACAAAGAGAGTGAGTGGGGCGAGCTATGGTCCCGCATGGATGCTGACAGAGAGTTACAGTATCTAGAGCCGTATGTTATGCGGGACCTTTACAATCGGACAATACCTGATATTATCAATGTAACCTTGAACGACCCGGCGGTGTTTGCTGCTAACATAATCGCTGGGCTGGGGGCAGCCAGCCGGCAGACGGTGGTTGTGAGTGATGACAAGAACATAAAGACCGCGTACATCGAGGAGTTTCAGGCTGCGCTTTTAGATACTGCCAATGACAGGTTAATGAGAGGTGGGGATTTCCCGCTCGACCCCTTCTTTGACGAGCAGGTAGCTATAAGGGGGCGTGCGGCGTATAGGTGTTTAGTGAGTATGGAGGGTGACACTCTTGTGCCTGATATCAAGGCGCTAGACACGAGGTATTTCTTATATGAGATGGGGGATGATGGCTTAGAGTGGGCGGCTCCCAAGGTTACAAGGAGCAGGGCGCAGATAGAGAGAGAGTATCCTGGGGAGAGCACAGGGCGCAAAGAAGCTATAATAACCGACTTCTGGGACAAAGAGATAAACATAACCTACATAGGGCAGAGAAAGGTTATGGAAGGGCCGAACCTATATGGCTACGTGCCCTTTGGGGTAGGGGTAGTGCCGTCGGGCTCGATGTTATGGGATAGGGAAGCGATACCGAAGCGGGGTGAGAGCATCTTCTTTCTGATTCGGGACATAATCAAAGAGATGAACCGAATAGCGAGCATCTTGCAGACTACCAACTTAGGGGCTTTGAAAGGCACGAAGCAATATCATAGTCGGGACGGGGCTATGGCGAAGGACAATGTGCCAACGGCTGAGGAGGCTAACGCTTTAGGGGGATTGATACCTGTTGAGATAGGTGGTGGGATTAGTCTTGTGCCGATAGTCGATATTAAGCAAGCGATGTTCCTGCTTCACTCGATGTTGGAGACGCGTATGCAGAGGGGTAGTATAACGGATGTAGACCTGGGTTCGCTTAGTTTCCCGTTGTCGGCGGTGGCTTTGGTAACGATAGGTGAAGGCCGAGACCAAGTTCAGTTACCGAGGATAAACACGAAGGCGCAGTTAAATCAGAGTTTAGCAAATATGTTCACCAGCCAGGTGCTTGCGTTGGGAGTGCCTTCGGTAGAGATAGGGACAAAGGGGCACAAGAGAACATTCGATGTAAGCAAGCTAGAGGGCGAGTATGAGACGACCTATAAGTATTTTCCTAAGTCTCCTAAGGTGGACATAGCGCGGTTTTCAATGGCTGCGGCGGCGGGGAACTTAATATCGGATAAGGCAAAGAGACGAGACATTTTACAGAGGGAAGACCCTCTCGGTGATGAGCGGGAGTTGCGGTGGGAAGCAGTAGGGCGAATGAGTCCGATGATAGAGCTCTATCGAAACATTCTGAGTTTAGTTGAAGATGGTGAGGACTTAGAGGCGAGGCTATTAGCGGCTCAGTTCAAGATGACAGTTCAGCAGGTTTTATCCGGGGAGATGGCACCGCCAGAACCAGAGGAGAGCCAGAAGCCAGTTCCTTTAGTGCCGTTAATGGGAGGGGGTAGGAGTTCAGCCAAGAAGGCGTCTGACCTACAGCAGACACCACAAGGAGGGGAGTAATGTGGGAAGGCAAGGTCGGGGACACAGTCTTAACTAGCGATGGTAGAGCGCATAAAGTAGTAGAGATTGGAGAGAAATGGCACCGAGTCTTTCTTGAGCCGATAGAAAGTGGACTGCCTTATGGGAAGCGATTTATTTCTACATGGTTACTCCTTGCGCCATATACTAAAGAGGCAGAGCAACGGCTAACGGCTCTTGCTACTAAAGCCGAGGATGCAAGACTAGTATGGGAGCGTGCCAAGGGGGCGTTGGAAATAGCCTTGATTAATGCACAAAAGGAGAGCTATGCCAAAGTTTAATATCGAGGACTTTAAGAAGGAAATAGAGTTACTCTTAAAGGGAGCGCCGGAACCACCTAAGTCACTTATGCAAAGGATAGTCGAGGAATCGAAGAAGGTGAAGCGTGGTTAGTAAGGTAACATGGCAGCCTCGAAGGGGAAGGTATAAGCCACCTGCACTACCTGAAGAGCCTACTCTTGAAGAGCCTACGCCTAAAGAGCCGGTTCAAGAGATGCTGCGGAGGTTACGGGAGGAGGAGTTCCCCGGTGGGCAGGCTGCGTTCACAAAGGTTTATCCCACGGAGCAGGCACAGCAGGGCTTCTGGGATGAGGCACAGCGTTACTTTGAAGGTGTAGCAAAGCGGGGGTTTATCAGTCCTGCGCCTCAAAGGGCGGCGGCGTTTCCGCCCCCAGCGGGCTGGGATGCGATAGAAAGGATAGCGAAGGACTACGCCGGCACGTTAGGAAAAGAAGCTGAAGGTTGGGCTGAGGAGCATAGATATCGGGTTACAACGGAGCAAGAGACGGCACTAAGGAAACTAGACCCTTATAGGATTTTCGATGAGCAAGGGCTGGTAACGGGTTATGATGTTGGAAAGGCGCTTCGAGAGCTAGGGAACGAGAGCTTTCTATTAAGAAGATTCTTTACTCCTGAGCAATTAAAGGCAGCGGGTAAGACGTTCGGCCCCCCTCAGCTCACAGAGGCGGAGTTTAGAAAACAGCAAAAGGAAGCTGGCTTAATACAGCTTCCGAAGACCTGGGAATGGATTTCAAGAGAAGCCTGGTTATCTCTCAGTGTAGAAGACCAGCATTTGCTACGAGACGTAGGGGTAACGGAATTTAACCGAAGGAGGAAGGATAAAGCTGCAATTAGCTTATTCCCAGAGAGGGAATTCGTAGAGGAGTTTGAGCGAGAGCAAGCGTTAGCTAATTCTGTGCAATTATGGGGTGGGGAGTGGATTTCGAGGAAGGACTGGCTATCCCTTAGTGTAGAAGACCAAGACTATCTGCGAAGAAATGGGCTAGCAGAGTTTAATCGAAAAAGGGAAGCAGAAAACTATTACAAAGAGGAGATGGCGCAGGCTCAGTATATCGCCGAGGTGAAGGCGCAGGATGCACGCCAAGATGTAAATGACCTTTTGGAAAGGGTTTACGGGCGAGGCTGGATACCGGAGGAGCCTGAAGCGACGATGACGCCTGAGTTCCTTAGTTCTTGGGTAGAGGAAGACCCCGCAGGATTTACCCGTGACCTGATTAAAAGAGGGCGGTCGCTTGATACCGAGACTATGTTGCGCACCCTGGGGGCTGATGATGCTACGATTGATGAGATATTCGCTGTGCCTCTCCCTCGTCTCCCCTTCCTCTCTGAGATATATGGACTTGAGCCTGATGTTATGCCGCTACCGGCGCCAACGCTAGAACCTAAGTTGACATGGCCACAAGAGGCGGTGGATTTCTTAAAAGAAAATCAGAAAAGGATTTATCGTGAGGCTGGCTCTCCAAATGCAGGCGACCCGATAACTGTGAAGTGGGCTATATTTTTAAGCGAGATGTCTCCTTCGCTCATGGAACGACCTCCTCTTGAATTAGAGGAGGCAGCAGAGGGGTATATTGACGAGCCATTTTGGAAGAACGCCTGGGATGCCTTCGTACTGGGGATGAGGGATATTCCCCGCAAGATACTGGGTTACGTTACAAAAGTCCTACCTGAGCAAATCTTTGCCGACCCATTGAACCGTTATACTCCTGGCGAGGTAGCGAGGTTAGAAAGTGAACACCCTGGTTTTACAGAGGAGTTGGAGAAGCAGAGAGAAAGTTTCAAGGCGTTACGGGATAGGTTTGGTCGCATCTATACTGCTGAGAAAGAGAAGAATGAGCAATGGTTGAAAGACCGACCTGAGTTGATTCCTCCACCTAAATACATAGAGGGGCCAGTTCTCGGGGGTGACGCTGGCTACTGGGCGTATACCATTGCTGATATGTCTGCATTTAGTCTGGCTGTTATGGGGGTAACGTTAGGCGTTGCTTTCATTACTAAGAACCCATGGGCTGCGCTAATGGCTGGATGGGCGTCTATGACTCCACTTGACTCAATGGAACTATATGAGGATTTAGCGGCGAGCGGTGCGCCAGAGGATGAGGCGGTTAAGATTGCCATGACGGTGGGGCCGTTTATATCGCTGATAGAAGTAGCGCTGGACCTTCCCCTTTTTGCCGCTGCCTCTCCAATGTTCAGGTTCTTCAGGAAGGACATTAAGAGAAAGGTCGTTAAAGGAGTTGCCGGCAATCTTATAAAGAAAGGCTTGGGAGCGGGGAAAACCTTCACGATAATCGAGATTACCCAGGCTTTACAGGAAGAGGTTCAAAACGCTACACAGAATGCCTTTGTTGGGATATATGATAAGGACAGGAAGATATTCGAAAACGCTGGTGCGATTTTCTTCAGGACTCTTATGGGTTCAATGCCTTGGGGGATATTCGGCGGGGCTATGTCTATGAGGCATGTGGGTGCAGCAGAGGTAAAGGCTACTCCCATTGAAGAGCAAGAGAGCTGGCAACAGGATGAAATAACCGAGGAATGGTATAAGCAAGAGAAGCTAGTAGATATTTATGAGCGAAGTTTTAATGAGTATTACGAAGCTGGTTTTAGTGAGGAGCAGGCAAAGCTCAAGGCTATTAACGAGGTAGCCCGAACACCTGAAGGCGGGAAGATACTCGAAGAGACCGCTAAGGAGATTGACGAAGGTGTTTCTCCCTTGTTGGAGGAAGCAAGGGCGTTCAAGATACTGGAGGTGAAGGCTGCTGTTACGCCTGGGGTTAAAGCCTATACTACTGAAGCTGACAAATTGGCTCACATAGCAGATTTGGAAACACGGTTAGCTGGCTTGGAAAAGTCTATTAAGGAACGCCCAATGGAGCCATGGAGGATGGCAAGGGAGACTGTGCGGGATATTACCCAGAGGATGTTGGAAGCTGCAAGGAAAGGAACAGTAGAAGCAGCTCTCCCCACAGCCGAGGCGGGTGAACCAGAAGCTGGGGTGCAGGCTGGGATGATGGGTGTTCCGGAGGAAGAGTATAGACCAGTTGGCAAGGGCAAAGTAACCCAGATGTCAATGGATGAGTATGCCAAGTATCAAGAAGCGATGGAGCAAGAGGCATCGAATCTATCGGCTGAGATTGAAGGTTTGCAGGAGTGGCTAGCTTCTGACCAATCCCGTAAACTGGTGGACTTGATTAAGAAGACAGGCTGGAATAAGGGTGAAGTGGGCAACCTCACCCTACGGCAATATCGTGCTCTAACGGGTAAGACAACCATATCGCCCAACATCCGCACACCAGATAAGAAGCATGTTCGATGGGAGTATGCACTTGACGAAGTAGCTGAAGATATGGGGTATGCGAATGATGAAGAGCTAAAGGCAGCGATTGAGCAAGCTGGCAGGGGACTTCGCCGAATTAAAACACTACAACGTGAGCTGGCCATGACTGAGAGGGAAGCGGTAGCGCCACCCCCAGCGGTGGAAGAAGTTAAGACTGCTGCGCCCCCACCTGAAGGCGCAGTTAAGCGGGTATTTGACAGGATACAGATAGAATCTGAAGGGGAAGGTTTTATAGATAAAATCAGGCGAGGTTATCATCAGTTTCAGGTCAAGATGGTTGATGACCTTTACTCTATCAAGAAGTTCACAGAAGCCTACACCGAAGGTGGTGTAGAGCTTTCTATTGAGGAAAACCCCTATCTTCTAGCGAGGTTACTCAAAGGCGTAGCGAGTAAAGCTACTGTATTTATTGAGCAAGGGACATTCGGTAGGACATTCTGGAAAATAGAAAAGGGGAAAGCAGTTCCGAACTTCACAGGGGAATCACTGGAGAGCATTCTAAAGGAAGTAAAAGAGCCTGGAGTATGGCAGGATTTCTCCACTTATTTGGTGGCAAAGCGGACAGTTGAACTATCCGCAAGGGATATTAAGACTGGTGTTGAGTTAACTGATGCCAAAGCTGTGATAAAAGAGTTTGAGACTAAGAATAAGAACTTCCCTGACCTTGCAGATAGACTCTATAAATACCAAGATAACCTTCTGGTGTATGGCAAGGAGATGGGATTGCTGAGTGAGGGCTTATTAGCCAAGCTCCGTAAATATGGTAGCTATGTTCCATTTTACAGGGTATTCAATGAGCTTCAAGCTAAAGGCTTTATGGGCAAGAAGATGGCAGATATTGCCTCACCCATTAAGAAGATTAAAGGTTCAGAGCGGGAGATAATCAATCCTCTTGAAAGCATTGTTAAGAATACCTATGTGATGATAAGTTCCGCCGACCGAAATCAGATTGGCATAATGATGGGTAATCTGGTAGATAAAAATCCAGAACTGGCTGATATGTTCGAGCAGATAAAGACTCCAATGGCGAAAGTCGCTAGGGTTACTGCAAAGGAACTTGGTGTTGAGATAGAAGGATTGTCTGAGGCGGATGCTGAAGCAGTTGTGGATATATTCCGGCCATCGTTTTTTGTTCGTGGCGATGAGGTAACAGTTCTCATCGACGGCAAAAAGACATATTTTAAGGTTGACCCTGATTTGAGGAATGGCTTGCTTAATCTCGATAGGGAATCAATAGGGTTGATAGGCAAGTTCCTTGGCTATCCTGCCAAGTGGCTTCGTGCTGGTGCGACGTTAAGCCCCGACTTTATGGTTAGGAATCCTGCCAGGGATGCTTTAAGTGCTTTTGCCTACTCGAACTATAACTTTCTGCCTGGTGTGGACTTTATGAGGGGTGTAGCGGGGATTATCAAGAAGGATGCTGACTATCAGCTCTTTCGAGCTTCTGGGTCTGAACACTCTATGATGGTTTCTATGGACAGGGAATATCTGCATAAGACATTCAACGAAGTGGTGCAAGGAAAGAAATTCTCCGATTATATTAAACATCCCCTGGAGCTATTTCAGATTATCAGTGAGCTAGGGGAGAAGGCGACAAGGCTTGGTGAGTTCAAGGCTGGTATTCGTAGAGGGGCAAGGCCACTAGAGGCTGGTTATTCTGCGAGGAGTGTTACATTGGACTTTGCCCAGGCTGGCACAACTGCTCATGCCATAAATAGATTGATTGCCTTCTTCAACGCTAACATCCGAGGCTGGGGTAAGATGTTTAGTTCTTTCAAAGAGCATCCTGTTAGAACTTCTCTTAAAGTCTTTGTTGGTATAACCTTACCCTCCATCTTACTCTACTATGCCAATAGGGATGATGAAAGGTGGAAGGAAATCCCTCAATGGCAGAAGGATTTATTCTGGATTGTCTTTGTTGGGGATAAAATCTTTCGCATACCTAAGCCTTTTGAGTTAGGCATTCTCTTTGGCTCAATGCCTGAGAGGTTCTTAGAATGGCTTGACAATAAAGACCCAAAGTTGCTAAAGGACGTGTTGGTTAATTTTGCCGAAGCTGGTAGTCCTGGGTTTATCCCTACTGCGATTCTCCCAATCATAGAAAACCTTGCGAACTACAGCTTTTTCAGAGGGATGGGAGTAGTCCCTGCCAGCCGTGAGAAGATGCCTCCTGAGCTTCAATATACTCGGTGGACTTCTGAGGTATCTAAGCAGTTAGGGGAATTACTTAACATGTCACCAGCCAAGATTGATAATCTGATTAACGGCTGGACTGGGGGGCTGGGAAGATATACTCTAGATATACTTGGTGGCATTTTGAAGGCGACTGGTTTAAGTCCAGATATACCAGTGCCTTCACCAACATTGGCTGACATTCCTGTTCTTAAAGCCTTCGTAGTCCGTAATCCTTATGGCTCATCGGGGGAGGCGGTTGAGAGTTTTTATAATACGCTGGAGGAATATGAGCAAGGCGAGAAGTATCTTCAGGAGATGCTCAAACTAGGGGAACAGGAGAAGTTTGAGAAATACAAAGCCGCCCATCCTAAATTAGTATTCTTTTTGGATTGGGAAAAGGAAACCTTTTACTCTGCTTCGGCTCGTTATTTACGAAGGGTTGCTAGAGACCTTAGCGAGTTGGGCAAAAAGCAGGATTTGATATACAAGGCGGAAGATATAACGCCGGACGAGAAGCGGAGGCTAATTGACGAGATTGACCTCCTCAAAACAGATGTAGCTCGCAAGGCTTTAGACTTGCTTCAAGGCAAGGAACCTCAGCTTTTACAGGACAGCCTTAATGAGTCAATCAAACAACTTGGGAAGGTCATAGAGGAGACCCCAGCTCTATCCCTTGAAAAGCCCGAAATCTTTGATATGCGAAAACTCCACACTGATTTTGGGACTAAACTAGAAGCCGCAACAAAAGCCGACTTAGATATACTCACCAATGTAGACCCACTCGCTTATGCCTATCTTGAGGTTAAGGGAATTGAAAAAACCATTGCCCCGTTACCTAATAAAAAGATTAAAGACATTAAGCCCGACCTCAAAGAAGGTGTTACTTTTGAGGATTACTATAAGGCTTGGCGAAGTGGGGCAATCAAAGATGAAGACCTGGACAATCTTACTCGCCGTCAGGTGGAGTTACTGAGGGAATATCATGGGCTTGATGAAGCATCACAAAAGCAGTTCCTGAAGGATAATCTGGAACTAAACCTTAATCCAACTCAGGAATGGTTGAAGGCGCATCCCAAAGAGAACGCTCAGCTCGCCGTCTGGGGGCAGGCTAAGATACTGTCTCAGGAGGCATATAACGAGGCTCAGAGGCTTATAAAGGAACTGGACATACCAGACATCGCATTGCCCGATATGCCCCCTAAAAACGTGGCTGAGAGTTACTTCAAGTATAACGAATCTGGTGAGGAGTTTGGGTGGAACAGTTACGAAACGCAACTGATTGTGGCTAAGGATAATGCCTTCAGGGAATGGCAGGGGCTTGACCCCATCGAGAGGCCGATAGAATCTCTGGAGCTAGAGGTTAAGTGGCGAGACCTAAATAAGCTTAATGAGGCTTATGGAGACAAGGATGCTCCTGAGTATGTCGAGGACGATAAAGCCAGGGCTAAGGCAAGGGAGAAACTAGGAGACGAAAACACTGATTGGGTTGACGATATGAGCCGCATGGAGGCTTACGACCATCGTGCCCCTGCGGACATTATAGACTCCTGGGTAGGATATAGGCAGATTACTGAGGATTATGGGACTAATTCTCCTGAAGCTAAAGTCTATCTCTGGGATGACCAGGAAACGCTAGCGTGGGCTGAGGGGGAACTAGCGATAGGTGGAGATAGCGAGGATTGGAACATTCCTGTTCTACGCTTCAAGGCTAAGTGGGCTGATGAGGAAGAGTGGTATGATGAGGGTATATCTGACAAACACAAGGATGTTGAGAACAAGTATAAGAGAGATGATTTAATTGCAACTGAACGTGAGGAATTCCTTGCGGATAACGAGGACTATCGCAAGGCGAAGCGAACCGCTGATGCCTACGCTATAAGGGGGCCGCTGGGCGAGAAGTTCCCTGAAAACCTTATCCCCATATATGTGGGGTATTACGAGATACCTTCGGAGGGATACGCTAATGAGCGTTACCTTATGGAGAATATAGGCTTCTACAAAGCTGCTACAAAGGGCGATAAAAGCAAGGGCTTCTTAGGGCTTCTGGGCTGGGAGCCGAAGGACTTTAGCAAAGTGCAGTCGAAGAGGTTTGAGACAGCCTATAACGGTGTCTGGGAAACGCTACGGGATAAGTATGGTGATGCTGACACCGCAGCACGCATTGAATACAGGCAAAACAATATATGGTTCGACGAAGAGGGAGCAAAGCTGGGATTATGGAAGCCCGTAAAACCA
>Ga0180007_10006556_pt1 | contig 11337 bp, 12 predicted proteins | sample MM_PC_MetaG_FD_121122 | JGI IMG/M metagenome (GOLD analysis project Ga0180007, IMG submission 121122) | Groundwater microbial communities from the Aspo Hard Rock Laboratory (HRL) deep subsurface site, Sweden - MM_PC_MetaG | ecosystem: Environmental > Aquatic > Deep subsurface > Groundwater...
AAACGTTGCTCCATGATTCCTTCTTAATTTCTTCATTTTACCGCTGCTCCTTTCTATATTTTAAAATCAATTTAGAACAGCTTTACCACTTAAGCAACTGTACAGTTTTTCCCGACCAGCTCTAATGGGGTCTTCTATTTCATTGTGCTTTACATTATTGTTAAAAACTTACACTCTCAAATGTAGCGAAATCCCCCCATTCATATCTTATTATAACTTAATATTCCCACCAACATCCATGCCTATTTAAGGCAAGCCGTCGTGTGTAAATTGAATACCGAATTTATAAATTATTTTCAAAATATCCTCAATCTGTAAGCGATCTGTAAGATCTCTTATAATATTATTTCCTACAACTATAAAAAGCTTCAATAAATCGGCATATTTTTCCTCCCCTTTTTTCCCTCTGATAAAAAGAGAGAAACTTTCTAATCTTTTCAGGGAGGGAGATGAATGAATTTAGTTGATGGTTTGGGAATTTATTTCAAGTTTCGTAATTTATTACAAAACAGAATCGATCAAAGGAATATAGATAAATGCTTACATTTGCAAAGATAATTAGTGCGGTTTCAATGTTGTGGTTTTTGGCATCAGTGGTAGTTGTAATCTTTTCATCTACTGTCCAAGCTGCAAATACATACGATTTATATTTTTACGTTTACGGTATGCCTGGAGCAACACCTATTCAATGTGCAATTACACCAGATATAAATAATGCTAACTCATGGGTGCCAAAAATATCGACATACGTGGACACCAGTCCAAGTGGCGAAACGCTTCTTCCGATCGGTAAATATTCGGAGGGAATGCCGGTGACTTGCGCTATTACAGAAGATAGCGCTTTTATATCCGGATACAAACAATCTTTGTTCGTCACATGGCCTGGACATGGATGCTTGGTGAAAAATCAAGGTAGTTGGTCTCAAATCGCCATAATTGCCAAAGGACCTGGGTGTCCGTGATTCATTTATCAAGCGAATTGGCTATTCAAAAGGTATATAGCATCGCATGTTGGCGCTATCAAGGCTTCTTAGTAAGAAAATTATAAGAGAAGCTAACAAGGCAATTTAACTCGTACAGGTTTCGTCTCTGCATTCCTAAACCTGCTGGTTTTTGCGACGTTCACCAATGTGATCACATACTAAAAGGGCGGGCGCTAATAGAATTAAAAAAAGAATAATAAATATTTGAGATGCGAAACTAATATGTTCCTTAGAATTCTGTCCAACAAACATCCGTGTCGAAAAGGAGACTCCGTCAGATTTTATAAAAATGAAAGCTTATAAAGGAGATTTTTATGGATCCCATCATTATTAGGTCTTTTGAAAGGATTTTGGATTCCCTTATCGGTGGTGTGTCAATTTATTTAGGTTACCGACTTTTTCTTAAATTGCCTGAAAAAACTGACAGCCAAGGCAAAATCATCTTGCCCGGAAATATTTCAATTTTCTTGAGCCGTGTTGGTCCTGGCGTTTTTTTTGCGCTTTTCGGTGCCGCTGTCATTGCACTGTCTCTTCATAATGCAATTCAATACAGCGTTGAACCCAAAAACATGGAAGTCGCTCAGGTATCCCAAGCAAAAATAAATTACCTGGGTGCAACTGAAGGTCGTGCGCATATGGATTCAGCTGAACTCGAACATAAGCGCTCTTTGCTTCGTCCCTCGTTTTTTTGGCTCAATCAACTTCCAAAGAAGATAAATAGTTTCGAAAATAAGGAGAATCGTGTGAATATGCAACTGCAACTGCCAACCGTCAAATTGGAGTTGATTAGTAAGGTTTGGGGACCAGATTGGTGCTCTTTTGAAGCTTTCGAACAATGGGTAAGTCTGGGGGACGAAACAGCTCTGCCAGCTGAATGTCGGCAGGCGAAAGAGCTGTTTTATTATGGGAATGACCAATAACAGGAGTTTTTATCATGCGTAACCGCTTTTTATTTATCATTTTGCTTATACTCGCCTGTGGAGTGCTGCCACTGCATGCATCTTACTTGGAAAAGTTTTATCCGGAAAGCACCCTACAATATTGGCAATCAAGATATCCTAAAAATGTTCGCTGGAATTTTGAGCATCTTCTGATGAAGAATCTTACCCCCAAGGAACGGCAATCCATCGGTTCCTTTGACTTGCAGTTTCCACTCATAGCTTCCGGTCAAAAATCCCCAATAAATTTCTATGCGACCAATCAACCGAGAGGTATAATACTGCCCATTTTGTCCATAAAGCTGTTAGATGATGTGGCCATTGCCTCGGCTTGGCTTTTGTTCAACAGTTACAGCCAAGATACAATTTACAACTATATGAGTATGATGAAATACAAAAACCCACAGACATTTCCGGGGAAAAAGTTTCCTCCCCCGCTGGAAGCGCTTCAAATACCAAACGACGCACTAAATGATGAACGCGTTGATTCCCTTTCTCAAAAAATTCTAAAATCGGCAATAATCTTTATTATGGCACATGAACTCGGACATCTTTACTATCATCATCCCGGCTATGATATTCCATTGGATCAGGCCCGACAAAATGAACTCCAGGCCGACAATTTTGCGATGGAGCTGATGCGGCGTATTGGTGTTGCACCAATAGGAATCACCCAATTTTTTATGGCTACATTATTTTTATCAAAACATCGTGGGGATTTTACTTCGGATGCGCAATGGGAAAATTATCTTCGCACACAATCCACCCATCCGCTATCTCCAGAACGAATACGCGCACTTTCTTTAAAGCTCAGAACGCATACCACAGATTTTGCCCGAACCGAACCAGATATCCGCAAAGCCGTTGTCCAAATAAATTATATGGCTAACCAACTGGATGCTATTGCTGATATTTTAGCCAATCATGACACTCAAAAAAGTATAGCCCATATCGGCATAACCATGGAATTGGAGTATTTGACGCCCAGGCCGGAAGGCAGCATTGTCCCACAATTAAAAAGTCTAAAATCAGAAAGCCCAACAACCGGTCAAGCATTCAGCGGTCAGTACAAAGGGGAATTCACTATCGGCAACAACGCTGGCGTGGAGATATCCATGCGCTTTGAAAGAAGCGGACAAAAGGTAACCGGTACTTATACATATGGTCTGGGCGCTGGAAAAATCAAAGGTATAGTTGAAAATAACCTTTTAAACTTTCAATGGCAAGAAGGCGACTCTTATGGGCAGGGGCTTTTTAAAACCTCGAAGGATGGGGATCAATTTAATGGCACATGGGGTTATAATCAATCGAGCAATAATGGCGGTAATTGGTCTGGCAGGAGATAGCAAAGAGCGACTTAGTCGCGTATGGGGAGAGCTTGGGGATATTCTTTATATATATAGCTTAGAAGCTAACTATTCATATTATCAAGAATATCATCATGATTGCTCTATAGAAAACTATAAAAATAAAGCACCCCTTTAATCCCATAAGCGCTAACTTAAGGCTTGCATTTCAAGATGGAGGTTAAGAATATTGCAAGCAAGGATAGTTAGGGGGAATATGAATGAATTTCATATATCAACGAATTGTTTTGGTAACTGAAGTTACAACACAAAAATATAAACCGTAGATACGATGAGAGGATTGTTGCTTTTTTATAATAATACACATGTAAAAAAAGGAGAATAATTATGGTTTTATTATCAAAATTAAAAATATTGTTTTGCCTTATTTTTTTTGTGTTCTTTGTCTTTGAAGGGCAGGCCAAAAGTGCACCGGTGTGGGTTGATGGTAAATCCATGAGCATAACACATAACTATGACGGAAGTATGCAAATCCAGGGAAGCCATGCCGTTATCGCCGAATTATCATCATCAGGTTCTATTTTGTTTTCAGGATACATGGAATTTGATTTAGATGACATACCTTCTATCCCAAACTTGGGATATACATTACACCTTATGGATACCGGGGGGAGGACGATTGGAAATTCTACAACAACGATATCTTATTACAATGGAGATGGTGTCATTACACTTGATGATTACTCTGGAGCCACTCTTGGCGTCCTTACTCAGCTTACACGGCCGTATCTGGGCGGACCTACTTATCTTGATGTGACTGACTTGGTGAAATATTTTCTGGATAATGGCTACGATTACCTTGGTTTGAAATTTATACCGGTAACCGGAGGTGATGCATTTGGGTTTGTAGAATATGGGGTATATCCGGAATGGAGGTCAGGATTGATGTATGACATCTCCAGTGTTCCGATCCCTGGAGCTTTTTGGCTCTTCGGCTCAGGTTTGATTGGTCTATTAAACCTGAGAAGAATATTCAGCAATAACCGATAATATGGGCTAATAAATAAGGTTAAAGGAGGAAAATATGAAAGGGTTATATTCCATAGTTAAAATGAAAATTATTCTGATAATGGTTTTATTATCAAGCTGTATTTTTCTGTCGGCAGTTTACTCCCATGCAGCAGACAAATACTGGATCGGAGGTTCAAGCTGGTGGGATTACGGCACAAACTGGAATCCAGCCGGGCAACCGATAAATGGGGATAATGTCTACCTGACCCAGTCGGATGCGACCGACAGAATTGTATATTATTATAATACGGCATATCCTTCGGCAGTTCTGAATAGTTTGAGAATTGACGCAACAGGGACAGGCACAATGACTCTTAAGACTGGTCTTGACCATCCTTTAGCATCTAATTATGAATATGTGGGCTATAACGGTACCGGCTTTTTTATTCAAAATAACGGCTCCAATTCAATAACGCATGATCTCCACCTCGGTGTTGGTTCAAGCAGCTTTGGTACATATGAACTGAATGAAGGTTCCCTGTCGGCAAATAAGAGCTATATAGGCAATTCCGGTACCGGTACTTTTAACCAGAGCGGCGGTAGCCATACAGTGGCAGATAGTCTCTATCTCGCCAACGGCGCTACCGCCACAGGCACATACAATCTTAGCGGCAGCGGTTCCCTATCGGTAAATAAGAACTATATAGGCGATTCCGGTACTGGAACTTTTAATCATAGCGGCGGTAGCCATACAGTGGCAGACAGTCTCTATCTCGGCAAAGACACTATCGCCACAGGCACATACAACCTTAGCGGCAGCGGTTCACTCTCTGCAAATACTGAATATCTGGGCTATAACGGTACCGGCTTTTTTATTCAAAATACCGGCTCCAATACAGTAACATATAATCTCTATATCGGTGATGGCCTAAGCAGCTTTGGTACATATGAACTGAATGGGGGTTCCCTGTCGGCAAATAAGATCTATATAGGCAATTACGGTACCGGAACTTTTAATCATAGCGGTGGTACCAATACGGTGGCAGATATTCTTAATCTCGGCAACAACAATGATATCAACATTAACGCCACAGGCACATACAATCTTAGCGGCAGCGGTTCACTCTTTGCAAATACCGAAAATATAGGTGGAGGAGGTAGCGGCACTTTCAATCAGAGTGGCGGTACAAATACGGTGGCAAATATTCTCAATATCAACAGCTATTCCAGCGAAGGTGGCACATACGAACTTAGCGACGGCTCTCTGAACGCAACCAATGAAAAGATAGGCCTTTATGCTAAAGGCACTTTTAAACAGAGCGGTGGTACAAATACTACAAATGATTTAAAAATCGGCCTTCACTCCAGCGACGGCTCAGTTGAGCACAGCGGAGTTGGTACATACATACTTAGCAACGGCTCTCTGAACGCTATCAATGAAACCATAGGTTACCAGGGTATCGGTACCTTCATCCAAAGTGGTGGCACAAACACAGTTGCAAATGATCTTATTATTGCAATATATTCTGCTATTTTGGGGAAATATGTCATATCCGGTGGAATACTTGAGGCAGGCTCGATTAAGAATAATGATGAATTTGAAATGTCCGGCGGAACAGTGAATTCTTCGATTGATAACAAAGGCACATTTTCATATACCGCAGGGGATCTTAATGGGCAGTTGGTAAATGACGGCTCTGCCTATTTAAACGGCGATTTTTACGCCTCAAACGGCATGATAAATAACAACCTCGTTTCAACCGGCACGGGCAGTTTTCTAATCCTTAACGGATATGGTCTGGAAAATAACGGCACTATGTATCTATATGGAACTTTGTTTGGAAACGGCCCTCAGGTAAACAACGGCCAGATGTATGTTAATGGCAGAATCGGGGGCAACGGTGGATTTACCAACAATGCTATCTTAACTCAAGGCAGCGGCAATATTATTTTGAATAATACCGGGACAAATGCCAATAAGGGTTTGATGACGCTTGCAAACGGTTATAAGCTACAGCTTGACGGCGGTGATCTTACAAACAGCGGGAGTCTGAATTTAAATGATGCGATTGTTAACGGCGCAGCTACTTTAAATAATACATATGGCGGTACGGTATCAGGCCAGGGCATAATCTTGAGCGGATTCAACAACAACGGAGGTCGCCTACTGGTTGACAGCAGCACTACTGTTTCAAAGAGCTTTAACAACAGCGGCTCCATCCAGCTTGCCAGCAATATATCAAACCTTGCAGGGGGAGCAATTACTAATACAGGCAGCATTCAGGGTGTGGGGCAGATCGGCAACAACGTGACAAATAGCGGCACAATCGAAGCAATGGGCGGAACGCTGACAATGGGAGGCACTATAAGCAATACTTCAAGTGGTTTGATAACCGCATCAACAGGCAATAAGCTTCTTATGTCAAGAGGTTTAACAAGCAATGATGGTGTTATAAATCTTACCGGCGGCATATTTGACAACAACAATCACACTATGACCAATTCCAATCAGATGTCCGGTTACGGCACATTCCGGACGGGCGGTTTGAACAATCAAGGAATCATAACACTGACAGGCGGAACTACCACAGTTAACGGCGGTGTTACTAATCAGGCGGCCGGAAAAATTGAAGTGGCCTATAACCCTGCTATCTTTACAGGCGATGTCATCAACAACGGTTTTTTCAAAACCACCGACACCACCGTGAAATTTGCCGGATCATACACGGAAAACGGCATTTTTCTCAGTGACCCATCAAATAATTATTTTTATGACTGGATTATCGGCGAAACAGGCCGTGTAATCGGCGGGGTCGGTGATAATTTCTTTGTTTTGAGAAACTTTATAAACAACAGCTTTCAAAATAGTTTATGGGATACGGACGAAGCCGCTTTGATACTTAACGGCATTGGCCAGGAGATGTATCTGGCAGGAGCCGATTACGGCGCTTTACCTTCGGGATACGATGATAACTTCGCATGGGGCAGTTTCACTTTAAGATCAAACGTAACGCTTAGTATCTTTGACGGAAACTCTACAGATGGTGCGGCTCTTTACGTGGGAGTGTTCGGATTGGAAGGCGGCCTGGATCAGTTGTTAAAAATCTACAGTGACTATAATATATACTATAAACCAACCCTTGCCGGCAATGACTGGCTTGGCGGACTGACTTATAATTTCAATGGTAACGGCGTTCTTGCCCCTGCATCATCGGTTCCTATTCCAAGTGGATTACTACTGCTTGCAAGCGGTTTGTTAGGACTTATATCTGTAAAGAGAAGGGGCAAAACAGATAAATGTAAAGATTCTCGATTCCGGAACAGTTTTCTTTATAAGAACATTTAAACATATAAGTAAGATGAAACGTACCAAGAATTGCCCCCTTCAAGGGGGCTTACTAAGAACATACGCTCGCAGATGGAGTTTTACTGATACAGAGTGGAATCGCTCAATATTCGGTTACCATGGGCAGGTTCTGTTTATAGTTTGACACCCGCTGTAGCCAGTGATATAAATTGACTTAAAGACATGGGCTTAAAAAACCCTTAACTATTAAGGCACATAGTTGCCTGGAGGAGCGTATGTTTGGACTTGGAATGCAGGAACTTATAATAATACTGGTTATAGTTCTCATTATTTTTGGAGCAGGTAAACTTCCTGACATAGGAGCGGGACTGGGAAAAGCCATAAAAAACTTTAAATCAGCCACTTCCGATGTTGAAAAAAAAGAGCACGACAAAATAGATGAGAATAAAAAAGCCTGACAAATTCTTCAATCTCTAATTCAACCGATAAAAAACAGCCTCTTAAAAAAACTGCTTTACCTGCCAAATTATATAAAGTATGCAGTTGAACAAGCTTTTTCTAACCCACAAAGACTTATTTAATTTCAACCAACCGTTATAGCAAATAAAACAAATAATTATGCCATATAAGGGTGCTTTTTTAAGATTTTAAAACGGTATATCATCATCCTGTGCGTTATTATGCATGGGTCCAGGAGCACCACGATCCATGGCATCATTATTATAATCCTTTCTTGAAGAATCACCCGAATCTTTTCTGTCAAGAAATTGCATATCGGAAGATACGATTTCAGTTGTGTATCTTTTATTACCGTCTTTGTCATCCCAGGCCCTTGTCTGAAGCCGGCCTTCAATATAAACCTGTTTTCCTTTAGAAAGATACTCTCCGCATATTTCACCGAGCTTTCCAAAAGCTACTATACGATGCCATTCGGTACGTTCTTTTTTTTCACCGCTTGCCTTATCTTTCCAATCTTCAGATGTTGCAATAGTGAAATTAGCAATTGCAACTCCTGCATTTGTATAACGGATCTCCGGATCTTTACCAAGCCTACCGATTAACATTACTTTGTTTAAACCTGACATCTTTTATCTCCCTGTGTAATATGTTTGTTTATAATACGAGGCCATTGAAGACGTACCAGAGTATCAATACATAAAATACATCATACCTGTCAACCGTATTAAATTCCCCAAATCCAACGCCTAAAAATGATATGGACATTTTGGTCGTTGGAGTTGACGTTTTTTCAACAATTTCATAAAAAGAAAACCTGACTGCTTTCATTCTCTTTGCTATTCAAAAATCTCCAATTGCCAGCTTCTTTATCATTACATTCAGATTAATCGCTAATATCATGATCCTCCACACCATGCAGCATTATATATCGGTTTCCATTCCGACTCCTCTATTTGTTCAAAAGCTTTTTTAAATTCTTTTGTTACATTACAACCTATGGCAAATTCTATCACGCCAAATTGACTATTCTCTCCGGTCGAGCAATATCTCAGTAAATCATGCTGATAACAGGCTGTGTCTGAACTTACTCTGACTGTCTGTACCTGCTCAGGCAAACAGCCCAAAGCATCCTTAAAAACCCTAAGCTGTTGGAAACCTGCCGGCACATTGCCATCTCTAAATTCTGTATGCAAAATAATACCCTGTTCAAACCACCATGTATTCAATGGTTGATAGGCTTTGAATCCTTTGTAACTGAATAACGCGTCAATCTTATTTGTAGATACAAGCGTAGCATCCATATCAATGGTCGCTGTACTCCCGGAATTTTGAAAACCTGAAAATGCTGTCCGTTCTTTGTTGATTTCCACGAAACCTTACAAATGCACGTTTGGCACTGGAATAAAAGCTTTACCCGGTTGCCTCTGTTCTTCCTGGTTACTATCATGAAATGCTGCCAGATAACGAAATATTGATGACGGAGGAGGAGCTGTACGTGTTTTCTCTTTACGCCAGCAACGCAATAATGTTCTTCTGACTTTTCGCGTAACCCTATTACCCTGGCCAAATCCAGATACACGGGAAGGCCGGCCAGTGCCGTCTTTCCTGTTGTGTTTTTTTAAGTTTCATACTTGAAAGGAAGAATCCCTTGTGCCATAATAATCACACCTTGTTGATGATAGTTTTTTTATCCAAAATTAATCTATCACCCTGATTTTACAGGGTCAACGAGGTTTTTTATTTTTTTGATGGTTAATCAGGGTTTAACACTCAAACTTGACTCCTCTTTTAATTATGTTAAGAAAAACTTACCATCGGTCTTGAATTGACCATTGCATTTTAAATAACCCTGAAATCAACTTATAGCTAACTCTATGGATTACATGTCTATTATAATTTTAATATTAGGAATAATACTTGTTGTAGCCGGTTTGGTTGGTCTCATCCTCCCCATACTTCCGGGTCCTGCTTTGATATGTGCCGGTCTTATCTTTGCCGAATGGGCAGGCAATTTTTCACACATGGGCAGTGTAACTGTAATTATTTTAATTGCTCTTGCCATTCTGGCTCACACATTAGACTTTATTGCAGCATCGTTTGGTGTTAAAAAATTTGGAGCAAGTCGTTGGGCATCTGTTGGTGCTTTTGTTGGCGGAGTGGTGGGCCTTTTTTTCGGATTGGTCGGTGTTTTTATAGGACCTTTTGTCGGAGCATTTATTGCGGAATTAATAGCAAGAAATCGTATTGAACCCGCTTTTCGTGCAGGTATTGGCTCCTGGGTGGGAATACTTCTTGGTTCAGTTGCTAAAGTTGCGCTTGGATTTGCAATGATAGGAATATATATTATTGCCCGCTTTTTTTAGAAGTACTACTGTTTTTTAAAAAGTCCTGCCTGGCGTTTTATCCTAAGTAGTCCTGGGCTTTTATTAAGATACATAAGAGTTGATGAACAACCCGCTTCTATAAAGATTGATTCAATCTGATCAAAAAGAACTATTTTATCCGGCCAGGTAAAGTCTTTTTGCTTTTTTTTAAAATTCTCCCAAAGCTTTTGCGCAGATGGGTTTTTTCCAAATACTTCTGCTATCGCTTTATCACATAAGAACATTTGACATACAATGGGTTTGACCCGCCACACACAACCTTCCGGAGCCAGATAGACGCATTTGTACTTTGTGTTGGGCTTTTTGATCAGAGTTTCAATATTATCCAGTTCAGCTTTACTCGTACTTAAAGCATTTATCACTACATCGGCAAAAAAGGTTATTATTCCGTCTTTTGAACAGCAGGCGCTCAACCTGTTTTGATAACAACTCAAGTTGCAAATTTCGGAAAAGTGGTCGGATAAAAATATATCTGTTTGACTTCGAAACAAGAGATATTCTTTAAGGGGTACTTCCAGTGTTTGAAGTAATTCGGTTTTCAACTCCGCCATGTGGCAACTAATTATCTGAAGTGCTTCTATTTGTTCTTTTTGATAGCTGTTCATCTAGTTTTTACATAACCATAAAATGTTGATTATCAATTGACATCCTAATATCATTTATTATATAAGATGTTGTCGATAATACAGATTCCTACTTATTCAACTAACGGTTTTAATATTAGACCGTTTAATAAGAAATAAGGCAACAAAATTTCCGGCTTAACCTTTGTTTTTCTGCGTATATATTTTTCATAATCGATATTGAATTATCGTCTTAAAGTTAAAAAGGAGCTCGTAGATTGCTTCGCAAATTAACCAAAGGGATAAACTGAAGGCGTGGAAGGGAGAGATATGATACACCAAGAGAAAGCGATGTGTTCTGAAAAGAAGACCGGTTTTCCATTGG
>Ga0180007_10006557_pt1 | contig 11337 bp, 8 predicted proteins | sample MM_PC_MetaG_FD_121122 | JGI IMG/M metagenome (GOLD analysis project Ga0180007, IMG submission 121122) | Groundwater microbial communities from the Aspo Hard Rock Laboratory (HRL) deep subsurface site, Sweden - MM_PC_MetaG | ecosystem: Environmental > Aquatic > Deep subsurface > Groundwater...
AATCCCCGGACAAAAAGCCGGGGACAAAGTGAGAGGATCTTTTGAGAGGACTGTTGAGTCATCGTTAGATGACAAAATTATAAAAAGCTTTCCGGATCATGCAATGACTATTCATTGACTATGCTGTGAAATTAGGTGGATCTGGTTTTGTGGTTGTTGATGACTTAAAGAATAGCTGTGTTACAAATTAAGGAGTGACCATGTTTTGAAGGTGGTGCGATCGTGCTATTACAAAGTATGAACATACTTTAGCCGATCCGGAAAACGCTTTTTCATTTTTCAAAGAACTAATATTAATGTAGCAATAACCGTGCCAACTAAAAAAACTCTGTTTAAGCCAGCTTTCCTATTATATCACGTTAAAAAAGCCCACGCGTGCATTTTTTTTACACACACCAAACTCTTGCCCAGCGAGCTCAAAACCAGAAATAACTTCGAAACAGACCGCTAACTCCAATCAACTCAATGGTCGCATGGGATTTTTTTCACAATCAATGCGTTTTGTGTTAATTTTGCACGGAAACATAATTTCTCTATCAATCATCTAAACCTATGTATTTTTTTTTCATAGCATTCGAATCCGCTGGTCATAGAGAATCGTTTGCGCTAATATATCCTCATGACCAAGATTATTGCGGCAGCACTCAACACCAGACACACACACAGCGCCCTGGCTCTGGCATATCTGAAGGCTTACTGGCTAAAAGAACCAGATCGCCTGCCTATGACCATCTGCGAATATGACCTGAATCAAACCAACGAGGGCATAATTGCCGATCTGATAACAGAAAGACCTGAAATCCTTGCCTTCTCTGTATATATATGGTCACTGACCCGAACTACCGAAATAGTTGGGGCAGTAAAAGCTGCATTGCCAGACACTATAATCATATTCGGCGGTCCGGAAGTTTCTTTCAACTCCGAGTGGTTAATGCTTCACCATGCTTGGATAGACTACATCGTGCGTGGCGAAGGCGAGGTTTCTTTTACTGAATTATTACTGGCACTCATTTCCAAAAGCCCGACAAGCGGTATTGCCGGCATTACTTTTCGTGATGGTTCTCATATATCAAGCAACCCCGATCGCGAGCTTATTGGTAATCTGGATGTTATTCCATCGCCTTTTCAGGCTGGTTTTTATAAAGAGAGACACAAATTTACCTACTATGAGGCATCTCGGGGTTGCCCTTCCAGGTGCACATACTGCCTGAGTTCAGTCCTAGGCAGACTGCGCTATTTTTCGATAGATCGGGTAGAAGCTGATCTTGACTGGTTTTTTAAATCTGAATACCGCCAGGTTCGCTTTGCCGACCGCACATTCAATCATGATCACACCAGAGCCAAACGAATAATCAGCTATATAATGGCCAATAACAACAGAAACATCAATTTCCATTTTGAGATACATGCCGATTTTTTAAGCGAGGAAATCATTGACCTGCTGGCAGACGCGCCAGATGGCATGTTTCATTTGGAGATCGGCATACAATCTACTAACCCCGCTTCGCTGAAGGCTGTGAACCGCCGGTTTGATCTTGCCATTCTTAGAGAACGCATACACCAGCTAAGAAGTCGCACCAAATGTCACTTACACCTGGATCTGCTTGGCGCCCTTCCCTGTGACGGCCTTGGCGATTTTCTAAAGAGCCTCGATGACGTCTGGGAACTGTCACCACACAGCATTCAAATCAGTCTGGTGAAAGTGCTTCGCGGAACTCCTCTTGAGAACCAGGTTGAATCCGGTGAGCTGTCGGCGATGCCGGCCCCGCCCTATACCGTTTTACGCACAAACTGGTTGAATTGTGATGATGCCATTCGCATTCAAGATATTGCCAAACTGGTTGAGGGTATATACAACTGTCTCAGATACCCGAAAAGCCTCAACTACATAGTTAATAATTTCTTCTCAGGGTCTGCTGCGCAGTTTTTCATGCAACTGGCAGCTTATTGGCGGCAGCAACGGCTTCAGTTTTACAATTTCAGCCCCGAGAATATCGCAAAGCACCTACAGGCTTTTATCGAGAGTCTTCAGACTGAGAGTTCGGCAGCGAAAATGCTTCCTTCGCTACTCGAACATGAGCTGAGACTAACACAGAAGGTTCCGGTTGGCAGCAATCCACAGATTACACCGCTGTTCGAGAACAGAGTGCGCAAAACCGAATATCGCGTAGAACCTGGCTGTCGTGCGCTGTGGTACGCTTTTAACCCGTTAAAACTTGCGCAGGATCGACATGGTATAAATACCAGCGATTCCCCATGGCCGATTGTATACCGCTTTGAAAAAGATCTCTCGACTACCCCGGACGTTGAAGTTGTCGAACTCGATCTTTGCAGCGCCTTCATAATTTCAGCAATTCAGGCGCGCGCCGACCAGAACAGCTGGTCACAAAGCTGGCAACTCATCTGGAAAGATCTACCAGTTCCTGACTTTACGCCAGCCCTTGAAAAACTTATTGAATCCGGGCTATTATATAAAGCAGCGGATGCACAAAAAAGCACTCGCCAATCAGATGATTGAAAGTTTTGAGGTTAAAAACATGCCTTTTTACACATATCGGCCAAGAGACTCGCAGCAATGCTGCGAATACTGCAGGAATGAGTTTGAAATTGTGCAGCTGATCAGAGAAGACGCGCTTCAAATATGCCCAGAATGCGGCAATGAAGTTGTAAGACTAATCTTCCCCGCAAAACAGAGCACTGAAGTTTCTACCAAAAAGCTACTGTCTGATGACAATATCAGAAAGCATGGCTTTAAAAAGTTAGTCAATGCCGGAGGCGGAAAGTTTGACGAGGTTGTCTGAACTCGAACTTCCTATTGTACCATTTCGCGGACGCCTTTTGCAGGCCAGGGCAATAGTTACCCCGTTTTCCCACACACGCATCACCCTGAGGGGAGACTTGCTGCAATTGGCAATGTCCTCTATTGATGCCTGCCAGGAGTCTTTTACAGAGCAAATCACAGAACATGTTTGCGGCTGGCTCCGCTCTCACGCTCGCCGTGCATTCTGCGAAGATGTTGAGATTCAAAAAGCCAGGCATGGTTTCACCTACCAGTCGATCTCAATTAAAGACACAAGGTCACGATGGGGCAGCTGCTCTGCCCGCAACAACCTTAATTTTAACTGGCGGCTGATCATGGCGCCAGACGATGTGCTGTCTTATGTAGTTACCCACGAGACCGCTCACTTAAGCCATCTTGATCACTCTGAAAACTTTTGGAAGCTGGTGGCTGAAAGATGCCCGGGCTATCTGCACCAGAAAAACTGGCTCCGAAAAAATGGAGCAAGTCTGATGAACTGGAATTTCGTTATTCAAACAGCGCGATAAAAGTCTGTGCTTTCGCGTTACCCTGCAACTGTTCAAATTTAAGGATGTCACGGATGCGACTGCGCAAAGTATGCAATCTGCTTTGCTTAAGCTCAGAACACGAAGTATAGACTTCGACAAACTCTTCGACAACTTCGTAGTCATCCTCTTTGATGCCTTCGCGAATCGCTTCAACAACAAGATCTTCGTTGGCAGCTATTTTTTGGAAACCAAAATCAAATTCTACCTCGGCGGCTGACTGTTCATCGGTTCCGCGTGAGTTGAGCACGCTGTCGGTTGATTCTTCAAGGCCTGGGCTGTTAGAGATTTCTTCGATAATACTGCGACTACGCGCCCGGCTGGAACGCGAGGTCGGACGAACGTTGCCAGTCGAAGCGACTCTTGGGGAATTGCCTGTCGCAGAACCCTTTTGAATAGCAAATGAGAATGCGGCTGGCGCGGCGCCGCGCGCAAAAGCCTGTTCGACCTTCATAACCTCGGGACCACGATTAACTACGACCATCATCATGCGGTCATATACATTGCTTATTCTGATTTTCTGCGAAGCTTTGAAATCTCTGATATCAAGCCAGATCACCACCGGCAGATGCTTGCGATCAGACGAATAACTCACCAATGCGACGTCGAAACTGTTCGAATAGTTGCTGGCAACGATCTTCTGACCAGCAAATAACACGTTGATCTCCTGACCACGCAAAGAAGCCGGGTTTATCTGGATTGCCCGGGTAGACCAGCATTTTACGTTGCCTTTCCCCGCGAATGGCGGCGCATCGAAGCGCATTTCCGGGCGCAAAGCAAGCTTGGCCAGGGGTTTATCGTAACCGTAGGCACCACGTTCGATGCGGTCATCATTTAGATAATTGGCCAGACAAAAGCTGCGAAACAGGTTGCGCACGTTATTTTTAATACCCTGCTTTTTAATAGCCGCATTGAGTCCGGAAAAGCCCTGCGAAGACTGATCAACCATACGACGCACGAAGGCTCGGCGGCGCTCGTCAGTCGAAGCAATGCGAATTGAAATGTAGTAAGCCCAAAGGTATACTTGCCCGTAGTTGGCCAATGTATCGTCGCCAGACCAGGCTGCAAGGTTATTGTTTGGGTTTCGGATAAACGCCTGGGTCTGGGGAGGATGACCATAACCGCAGAGAAACTGGGCTAGTTGCGATAGGCTTTCGTTTACCCAGGTGAATTCTTTCGGGTCGTGGTTCCAGTGAATCATGTGCTGAAATTCATGAGCGACAACGCTCATAAATTCGCTGGAACCCGGAACACTGGGATAAATGTCGAGATAAAGCATCTCACGTTCATTGCTTTCGGGCTTCTTTTTGCGATTATAGCAGTCGCCAGCGTAAAAATAGCCAGCGGTATAGCCGCGTCGCCCCTGCTGTGGGTTGTAACCATCCTGAATATCGAGCAGCAACAGAGTGATGCGTGAGTCACCATCGATACCTGGTGACCACTCGCTGCCAAACATTGAGCGGGTATTTGGATATATACGGCTGTCGAATTCGCTTACAATACGACTTATCACTTTGCCGTCCACTTTTTTGCCGTCCTGCAGATAAACCTGGCAGTGTTTGCCAATTTTCATGAGTTTAGCGCGGATTCTTTCCTTGGCTTTGGTGCTGATATTGACAGTGTTAAAAATTTGTATGTCGCCGACTTCTGCCGGCTTTGAATCGGCATAGGCGTTAATACCGGACTCTCTGAAAAGAAATTCATCGCGGGTCTCTTTAGCAACATTATCAGCGAGCCAATGCATTTCTTCGTCAAAAAGACGTGTTGCATCAATGATCTCTGCATAGACTGGTAGCACACATAAATTCAGCAACATCAGCAACCAGGCTTTTCTGAGAAAGGATTTCGGCATCAGCATGTTGTCTCCATGACAGATTGTATTAGGTAATTATACACATTAATCAAAAAAACCGCCAATCTCCGACAAAAAAAATGGCCGGGGCTTGATTTAGCTTCCGGCCGCGTGAATATGCTTGTCAATAAGTGCGTAATTGATGAGCTTTCTGCCTGAGAGTTTCTGAGAAACCAGCTTCGGCATTGAACTGAGCAACATCAGCCAGCTGTTTGAGGACTGGGCGAATATTGTCGGCATCAACCTCGCCGTTGTCGAGCATCTGAGTGAGAATGTCGAGCGAGTCACAGTTTCCCGCTGCAAGCTCAGCTCCTATTGAGCGGGTAAGGCTATCGCTGGTCGCCGCAAGAGAATTCATTGCAATCAAAAGAGCTGATTCATCAGCGGTTTCAAGAATGTCAGCAGCCTCTATATAGGCATTTATCGACGACTTAACATCGGCAGTAGAATCGCTTCTGGCGATCTGAGCACCCTTGTCGCTAACTTTAACACTATAAGTCATGGGTTTTGATTTCGTGTAGATCAGGTCATTGATCTCTTCAGGTGCCTGTGCGATTATGATCAGGGTCGCTGTGTCGAAATCTTTGTCGGCAACGGCGTTTATACTGCCGCCCTGAAGCTTGCTGGAAATCTTTTCGATATTCATAAATGTCATTTTTGGTGCAACGCTACCACGAGAATTAGACATGACAAGAGCTACGGTAAAGCTGTTATACAGGTCTTCATTAAACCTGCCAAGGAAGCCTGCAAATGAGATTTCAATTTCGCTACGGGTTCTTGCAAGATCTATCTTGATTGCATCCGCGCTCCACAAATATACTTCGCCGGCAACTTCGCCAGGCAAAACGCTTAAAGTTTCTGATACCGGCAATTTGAGACGAGCCAGTGACTTATCGTAGGCATAACTGCCATTTTTACCAAGTCTTGCATCGTTAATAAAGTTGGCGATACAAAAACTGTCGAAGCTGTTACTAAAGCTTCGTGACAAAGAACTGAGCGCTTCAACATAGCCAGCGATGCCTTTTTTTTGCGAAGCAACCAGATTACGAAAAAAATCAGTTCTGGTTTTGGGATCTTCGTGTAAAAACTGGTTCAGGATGTAGTAATTCCAGAGATAGACCTGTCCATAATTAGCCAGCATCTGATCTTTCGACCATGCGGTCATACTGTTATCAGGTGTATGCATATAAGCAGCAATCTGATTGGCATGGCCAAAACCACAAAGATAAGGAGCAATCTGAGAACAGGCTTCGTTAACCCAGGTGTATTCAGAAGAATCCTGGTTAAAATGAATCATGTGCTGGAATTCATGAGAGATTGTAGACAGATATCGATCGTCGGCCGGGTCAGAGGGATTTATATCAAGATAAAACATTTCACGCTCGTTCGACTTGAGGTGTTCTGGAAGCTTTTCCTGGGGATAGGTGTCTACTGCGTAAAAATAACCGCCGACAAATCCACCAGAACCATTATAACCATCTTTGATATCAAACATCAGCAAAGTGATGCGTTCATCTCCGTCAATACCAGGCTTTTTCTCTGAGCCGAAGTTACTGGTGTTGGTGGGATAAATCAAATTATCGTATTTTGTGCGAATTTTTTCGATCACATCAGGACTAATATTTTTGCCATCTTCAACAAAGATATAGCAGTGGGTTCCAATAGACTTGAGCACAGCTTTTGTCTGTTCAAAGGCATTTTCTACTATATTTTTAGTCCAGAAGGTTTCAATGTCGCCAACCTTGTAAACTTTGCGCTCCAGCTCAGGACTTCGAAAACGCACTGGTTGCTGCACAAGCGCATCACGTTCAGCAAGAGCAACGACTTCTCGCACTTCTTCTTCGAACAGATGAGTTGCATCAAGCCAGTCATTCTCGGCGTAAACACTTGTTGACGTAAGAATCAGCGCCGCCAGCAAGGTATTTAGAACCAGTTTAAAAGTTCCGGTCATTAGTATCTCCTGATCGAGAGAATATGCCTCTACCATGCAATTTCTCTGCCATGGCTACAATCAGCTTTTGATCGACTTTCAATCCGTCAAACCTGCAAATTTGCTATATTTTTGGCAATTAAATGCATTTTTTTTGCAGCTCTGAAAAGTTGTGATATAATTCGCCCATATGAACGATTATTACAAAATACTCGAAGTGCCGCAAACCGCATCTAAAGAAGAGATAAAAAAAGCCTTCAAGCGGCTTGCCAAGAAATATCACCCTGATATAAACAAGGGCAAAAAGGACGCAGAAACTCGATTTAAAGAAGTTTCTGAGGCATACGAGGTGCTTGGACGCGAAGACGCGCGTCGAAAGTATGATGCTGCCAGAGCAGGAAGGGGCTCCTTTAATTTTGAAGGTTTTTCAAAAGACGGGCCGCTCGGCGACTTTTTTCACACATCGTCCGGCGGAGCTTCAGACATGTTTTCTGAGATTCTAAAAAACTTCAATTTTGGCTCATCCCGCGATGGAAGCACTGGATTCAGTGGATTTGACAGCCTTTTCGGTTCACACTCAAAGAGAGAGAGCCAACATGCCGCAACCCTCAAAGTGCCGCTGTTGACAGCAATGGCTGGTGGCAAAGTGCAGGTAAGTGGCCTGCCGGGAGGTTCACAGACTCTCGACATCCCATCCGGATCAGCAAACGGCTCGGTCATGCATGTCAAAACTTCATCAGGTGATTTCAAGCTTAAACTCGAAATCGAAGATGAACACCCTTTCAAGGTAAAGGGAAACAACATCGAAACGACAATTCGTGTCAACGTTGCACAAGCAGTACTTGGCAGCAAAATAAAGCTTAAAGACCCGCGTAATCAGGATTTCATTCTAACAATCCCTGCTGGCAGTCAAAATGGCGATACGCTTCGGTTACGCGGACTCGGCCTGCCTGGAGGCGATCTACTGGTAAAAATCGAGATTGCCATTCCGCAAAATTTAAGCGAAGAAGAGAAAATTTATTTCAGCGAACTGGCGACCAAAATGAACTGGCGCTACTGATACACTGAAATCGCCACGGCGCTACGCTTCCAGCAATGACAGTCTTATTTTTGATGTAACTGTTTGACCTGGCCGGATCATGTGATAACATGGCGGCATGATCAGAACAAAACTGGCAATTTTATTTGTATTCCTGTTGGTGGCAACTGGTGGCTTTGCGCAGTCCCTGAAACCCCTGAAGGGTATCTCAATTATGCTTGACCCAGGGCATGGCGGAGCTGATCCAGGTGCGGTTGGTCCGACTGGACTTAAAGAGTCGGCAGTAAACCTGCGGGTGGCGCGATATTTGCGCGACCTCCTACGTGCAGATGGTGCTGAAGTCAGCATGACCCGTGCCAGCGATGATTTCATCGCCCTGGGCGAACGCGTCGCAATGGCGACGAAACAAGTCCCCGACCTGTTTGTCTCGATTCATCACAATGCTTCTCTCAAACCGAGAAAGACTAACCGCAGCGAGATTTATTATAATGCAATCGACCGCGGAATCTCGCAGAAGGTCGGCAACAGCATGGTTTCCGAACTGGCTGCCATGGGCTTTGGTGAAGAATCAATTATTGTGCCGGCCGGTTTTTTTGTTCTGCGCAACAACCCCTCGCCCTCGGTGCTTACAGAGGGCGGTTACATCACCATTCCTAAAATAGAACAGTCATTGCAAACAGGAAAAGCACTGACAAATCAAGCTCAGGCGCTGCGAATGGCCATTCGCGAGTCATTCAAAGACGGCGTGCTTCGGGTTAAATTTATTGTTGCAGAAGATCCTGTCAAGATCAACACATCGTTTTTCAATCTGATTTTTTCGTCAAACCGTGAAATAGAAAAGGTTAACGCCAGAATCATTCCAGAGAGAGCCTCCGGATTCGGCTTTGACCGACTGCCATCAATCGGCAACACTTATCGTCTGTACAATACTGACCCGCTTGCCAGCGGCAATTATGAACTGCAGCTGACATTTTCGAGCAGTGACGGCAACACATCTGCTCGAACCATATTGAGACTGCAGGTAAACCTGCCAGTTGCCAACAGCATTCTTACTTCAGTGGCACCTTTCATACCAGAGGGTTTCAAGGGACGATTTCCGGTTCGCATTACTTTGCGGGACGACATGAAGCGCCTCAACCGACAGCCATTGCCGATAACACTTGTTTACGGCACTAACTCCACAAATCGCGAAGTCACTAACGACACGGGTGAAACAACTCTTCATCTTGACCTCAATGGCGACGAAAAGGGTTCATTTAACGTAAAGCTGCTTATAGAAGGCATAGAGTATGCTGAGACAAATCTGCCGGTAAGGGCTCCCACCAGTCGATTTGTGCTAGGTCGTGTAATTGACGCAAGCGGCAAAGGCATCAAAAATGCAAAAATAAGTTACGGTGCTGATGATAAAACGATCAGTGGCACAGATGGCTATTTTCACCTTGATTACCCAATGATTTATGGCAATATGAAACTTTCGATAACTCCGCCACTGGGCTACGAAAAAACCGATTACTGGATTCGCACGTCAGGCGAACCGGTAACATTCCCGATCATCACGTTAAAACAGGTTGCTGCCGGGCTTATGGGCAAACGCATCGCGATCATGGCTCCATTGAGCTTTGACAATCTTATCAGAAGACTGGTTAAGCCATTAATGGGTGCCGGCGCCGAGATTGTGCGACTGAACTTTCCCGAAAGCCAGAGTCGCCCTGAGTATCAGTCAGTTCTCGAAGCAAATCTGGCACAGAACCTTGATGTGTTGCTGTCGTTCAAACGCGAAATCGGCGGTATTATCTCGGTCAGACATTATCACCGCGGCGGTCGTGGCAAGCTACTTGCCGACGCTCTAAAATTCAGCATGGCGTCCGAAAACCCGCCGATTATAATCAACACTGAGGCGGGCAGCGATTACGAAATCAGCCATACCGGTGTTACGTCAGTTGTTATCGCATTTCCCGAGCAGATGCCACCAGATTACCCCGAGAAACTGGTAGCACACCTGGCTCAGGTGCTTAAAACCGGATTTTAAATTAAACATTCAGAGGTAATATGGAACAGGAAAAAACAATCTCTCCGGACCACGATGATCTCTACAAAAAAGAGACTCACTGTCAGAGCTGCGGCCGTTTTGTCGGCATTTACACACGCTGCCCCTATTGCCTGGCTCTCACCCAGAAGCGTCTTTCAATAAGGGTATTCAAGGTCATAGCGGTCCTAGTTTCAACAGTTGGCCTGATATTATTGCTGTTTTTTGCACGCACGGTCAAAACCCCTGAGGTAAAAATTGCCGAGCTCGGCCCATTGAGCAATTTTGCGCATGTCAGAGTTGTTGGCGAAGTTGAGCAGAGCTACGGAATTCACCCCCAATGGGGTTCACTCGGCTTTGTAGTCAAGCAAAGCAATGAAGCGTCGGAAAATACGATAAGAATATCTGCCTATTCAAAGGTTGCCAAAGAAATTGATGCCAACAACATGGTCCCCAAAAAGGGCGACATAGTTTCGGTTGAAGGACAGGTGCGCTTTCAGAAAGACACCCCCAGCCTACTGATGAATGCGTCCGAACATATTGCCTTCATTAAACGCGCACCAGAAATACAAGAGGCCCAGACCAAAACCGTGGAGCCTAACCAGGTCAGTATCGAAATGGCTGGTCAGACAATTAACACTACTGGCAGCGTTGTGAGCACCAAAGTTTTTGATGGCAAAGGCGTTATTGTCAATATCGACGACGGAAAAGGCAGCTTTCCGGTATGGGTGCCTGATTTCTGCCGCGAAGACAAGAGCATTATCAACCCTGGAGATCTGATTGAAGCAACTGGTCTACTCAAGATTTTCAAAGGTAAACTCGAGCTTGAGGTCAATAAGAAAGGTTCGTTCAAGGTAGTGTCAAAGGTCAGCGTAAGTGACAGCACGGAGGATGAATAATGGCAATACTCGACTATCTTCTCCATCCTGAATACCTGGACCTGGTTTACTTCAGCGCACTGGGAGTTATATTCTCATGCCTGATCTCTTTTTTGCCGGCTCTGCACATCTACAATGTAATTGGCATTTTTCTGCTGGTTATTCTCAAATTCGAAGCAACTATGGCACCAATGCAGCTGATCGCGCTGTGTATCGGCATGATTGTTGGCTATTCGATTCTTAACACGGTGCCAGCAACCTACTTTG
>Ga0180007_10006558_pt1 | contig 11333 bp, 12 predicted proteins | sample MM_PC_MetaG_FD_121122 | JGI IMG/M metagenome (GOLD analysis project Ga0180007, IMG submission 121122) | Groundwater microbial communities from the Aspo Hard Rock Laboratory (HRL) deep subsurface site, Sweden - MM_PC_MetaG | ecosystem: Environmental > Aquatic > Deep subsurface > Groundwater...
ATGCCGCATGCTATATAGAGTTTTGGACATACGGTCTTACCCGTCTGGCCGACCTGGTGCGAATAGGGCATCCAACCGGCGTCTACAGCCGCTCTTGATGAGCCCACCGCGCCTCCAAGGACCTTGGCGAGTTCTTTGATGATCGAGAAATTCTCCGGCGAACCCAGTCCGCGGCCGCCCGAGACTATGATATCGGCTTCAGCCAGGTTGACCGTCTCTTCTATCTCTTCGACTATGTCCAGTAGCGTAGTTCTTGAAGTCAGGATATCTGCCGGATATTTTCTTCTAATGATCTCTGCCTTATGGCCTTTATGTATTTCCGCTTCTTTCATGACCTTGTGGCGCACTGTGGCCATCTGCGGCCTGTGGTTGGGGGTTATTATGGTGGCCATGATATTACCGCCGAATGCGGGACGCGTCTGAAGTAATAGCCTGTCCTTTTCGTCAATATCGAGGCCTGTGCAATCCGCCGTAAGGCCGGCGTCTATCTTTATCGCGACTCTGGATATAAGGCTTCGGCCGATCACAGTCGCTCCGCAGAGGATAATCTCGGGCTTAAATTCCTCCGCCAGGCTGACTATAACTTTGGTGTAAGGATCATCCTGATAATTTTTAAGCGAGGGATCATCGACGACATAAATCTTATCGGCGCCTCTGGCGCTGAGCTCCGCCAGCTTAGGCTCGATCTCGTGCCCAAGCATAACCGCGCATAGTTTTACGCCAAGCTTCTTCGCAAGCTTCTTGCCTTCTCCCAGCAGCTCAAAAGATATGGTCTGTATCACTCCCTTCTTCTGTTCACAGAAGACCCATACGTCTTTGTAGGAGCCAATATCCTTGGTAGCCGGGGCAACGTCTTTTTTAATTTCTATAGCATTGAATTTACAGGCGACTGCGCACGCGCCACACAGAGTGCACTTGCCCATATCGATCACGGCCTTTTTGTTCGCCATAACTATAGCGCCAAACGGGCAGGATTTCACGCAGAGTGTGCATCCCGTGCATTTATCGAGTAGTATTGTAATTGATGCTGCCATAAACAACTTTCGGCGTCATTGCGAGCACGAAGTGCGAAGCAATCTCGTTTTTATAGATTGCTTCGTCGGCCTTCGGCCTCCTCGCAATGACGGTTCGTTTAAATGATTATGTCTTTGAGTAATTGGACCAGTTCCCTGGAGACGTCGGCGGCGTCGCCTTTTATCATCTCCCCGCCTTTTCTCGGAGGCGGTGAAAATATCTTTACGACCCTTGTCGGCGAACCGTCAAGGCCTAATGACTTCGGATCAGCATCGATATCATCGGCTGTCCATTTTGTGATCTTGGCCGACTTCGCTCTCATCATCCCTTTGAGCGACGGTAACCGCGGCGAATTTATCTCTTTGACTACCGTAAATAGCGCCGGAAGCGGAGTCTCCACGATGTCGTATCCTTCCTCCGTCATGCGCTCGACCCGCGCCCTATTATCTTTTATCTCTTCTATCTTCTTTATGTAAGTGACCTGCGGGATGTCGAGGTGGGTGGATATGCCGGGCCCCACCTGCGCTGTGTCCCCGTCCGAGGCCTGCTTTCCGCAAAGTATGATGTCGAAGCCCTCTATCTTCTTTATCGCGCAGGATAGTGTATAACTCGTCGCCCATGTATCTGAACCTGCAAACTTGCGGTCGCTCACAAGTATGCCTTCGTCGCATCCGAGGGAGACAGCTTCTTTCAGGGCGTTCTCGGCCTGCGGCGGACCCATCGTAATAACGGTCACTTTGCCGCCGAAACGCTCTTTAAGCCTCACCGCTTCCTCTATCGCGTAAGCATCAAAGGGATTAATGACGCTCTCGACCCCGTCACGGATCAACGTATTTGTGACAGGATCTATCTTAACGTCTGTGGTATTGGGGACCTGTTTGATACATACGATTATGTTCATTTTTCAGATTTAATACTCTCTTTGATAAGGTTTGCGGCTATCACATTGCGCTGGATCTGGTTCGTCCCTTCATAAATCTGGGTGATCTTCGCGTCTCTCATATATTTTTCAACCGGATAATCTCTCATATAACCGTAACCGCCCAGCACTTGTACTGCATCCACCGTAACTTTCATCGCGGTATCGCTTGCGAATAGTTTGGCCATCGCCGACTCTTTAGCTACGGACTTCGCGCCCGAATCGACCATCCTGGCGGAAGCATACACTAGCGCCCTTGCGGCCTCTGTCTGGGTAGCCATATCTGCAAGTATATGCTGTATAGCCTGGAAACTGGAGATTGGCTGGCCAAACTGTATTCTCTTACGGGAATAACTGATCGCCTCATCGAGGGCGCCCTGAGCTATTCCTACGGCCTGGGCAGCAACACCCGGGCGGGAACTGTCGAAAGTCTTCATCGCGACTATGAATCCCATGCCTTCACGGGATATAAGATTATCTTTGGACACCTTGCAGTCGGTAAATATGACTTCGCGGGTGGCGGAGGCCCGGATACCAAGTTTCTTCTCCTTCAGCCCGAATTCCATCCCCTTGGTGCCCTTTTCGACTATGAGCGCGCTGGCGCCTCTTGCGCCTTTCGCCTTATCGGTCATAGCTATCACTGTATATATATCGGCTTCACCGGCATTCGTTATCCACTGTTTAGTGCCGTTCAATATGTAGTGATCGCCCTCTTTCCTTGCGGTAGTCTTAATGGAGCCCGCATCGGATCCCGCTTCGGCCTCTGTAATACAGAAAGCTGCTATTGTACCCTTTGCCACCATCGGGAGGTACTTCTTCTTCTGTTCCGGGCTGCCGTAAAGAAGTATAGGAAATGTCCCGAGGCCCGTACCGGCAAACCCGAGCGCTATCGCTCCGCAGGCCCTGGAAAACTCCTCAGCAACGATGCACATCTCCGTTATGCCACCGCCCAGGCCGCCGTACTCTTCGGGGATATAGACCCCAAAAAGGTCACTGTCGGCTATAATTTTCATTATATCCCAGGCAAACTCTTCGCTCTCATCGTACTTTGCCGCGACGGGCTTGATCTTCTCCTGGGCTATCTTACGCGCCAGTTCCTGTATCATCTTCTGCTGTTCATTAAATAGATAATCCATAGGTTCTCCCTTTATCTTTCGACTTCATCCGATTAAAACGATATTATGTAAATTTTTTTGTGACAAGCGTTGCGTTATGGCCGCCAAAGCCGAGGGCGTTCGATAAAACAACGTTAATCTTATGGGCGCGGGGCTTATTTGGGACATAGTCGAGGTCGCATTCGGGGTCAGGCGTCTCGTAATTTATCGTCGGCGGTATTATGCCTTGCTTAATGGCAAGCGCACACGCTATCATCTCCACCCCGCCTGCCGCGCCGAGAAGGTGTCCCATTACGGACTTCGTTGAGCTTACAGCCAATTTCTTAGCATGGCTGCCGAATACCTTCTTTATGGCAAGCGTCTCGATCCTGTCATTATATACGGTGGAAGTGCCGTGAGCATTTATATAATCGACATCTTCAAGCTTTATGCCCGCATCCTTTATGGCGTATTGCAGGCACCTTATGCTTCCATCACCCGAAGGGTCAGGGGCCGTCATGTGGTAAGCGTCACCGCTCATCCCATAACCTATGATCTCACAGTATATCGTAGCATTCCGCTTAATAGCATGTTCCATCTCTTCCAGCAGGACTACGCCTGCGCCCTCACCTATCACGAATCCATCCCTGTTCTTATCGAAAGGCCTTGAGGCCTTCTCAGGGCAATCGTTATATGCCGTAGAAAGCGCCTTTAAAGCGCAGAAACCGCCGAATCCCATATGCGTAATGGCAGCTTCTGAACCGCCGCAGACCATCCCATCGGCTTCGCCTCTCTGTATTATCCTAAAGGCATCACCTATCGCGTGATTACCCGTGGCGCATGCTGTCGCGACCGCGGAGTTCGGCCCTTTAAGCCCCAGCGTGATAGAAGCCTGCCCGGAAGCCATATTCACTATCAGCATCGGAATTAAAAATGGCGATATCCTGCTTGGGCCCTTTTCCGGGCCATAGGCAATAAATTGGCTGTGTTCGGATTCGACTGAATGGAGGCCGCCTATCCCGGAACCGATCATAACCCCGATCCTGGTGGGATCTTCTTTGGACATATCGAGTCTGGAATCGATCATGGCCTTCTTGGCAGAGACGACCGCAAATTGGACAAAGCGATCCATTCTCTTGATCTCTTTTGGGGATAGGTACTCGGATGGGTTGAAATCATTGACTTCGGCCGCGATCTTGCATACGAAATACTCAGGATCGAAACAGCTAAGGCGTCTTATACCGCTCTTTCCTTCGAGTATGGCCTTCCAGAAGAGCTCAATGCTGCTGCCGACAGGCGACACAACGCCGAGCCCTGTTATTACGACTCTCTTTGTTTTATGCATCGAAATACCGGTGTTTACTTGCCGGCTTTCTCTTCGATGTATCTCAGAGCATCTCCTACAGTGGCAAGCTTCTCGGCTTCTTCATCCGGTATCTCCAGCCCGAATTCCTCTTCTAAAGCCATTACAAGCTCAACTGTATCGAGCGAATCTGCGCCTAGATCGTCCACAAACTTCGCATTTTCAGTAACTTCTTCTTTCTTAACGCCAAGCTGATCCGCTATTATCTGTTTGATCTTGTCCTGAGATACGTCCACTTTTGGTCCTCCTTGTTTTACTGCGTTTGCTATCACTCGCTTCGCTCGGGATGAAACCCCGAGTTCAGGCACAGGGTTTTACATCACCATTCCGCCGTCAACCTTTATGGCCTGACCGGTTATATACGATGACTCGTCACCAGCCAAAAATAATGCGAGATTCGCAACATCCTGGACCGTCCCGAGCTTACCGAGCGGTACGAACTTGAGCATCTCGCCTTTTACTTCGTCTGAAAGCTTCGCGGTCATATCCGTCTGAATAAAACCGGGCGCTATTGCGTTGACCCTCACGTTCCTCGAAGCGAGCTCCTTAGCTACCGACTTAGTGAACGCTATCAGGCCGCCCTTCGATGCCGCGTAATTCGCCTGGCCGGCATTTCCCATTATACCTATTATAGAGGCCATGTTAACTACCCTGCCGTCTCTCTGCTTCATCATTATCTTAGATACGGCCTTGGTAAAGTTAAAAGCGCCTTTCAGGTTAACAGCCAGAACCAGATCCCAATCGGCCTCCGACATCCTGACTAAGAGTCCGTCCCTGGTAATGCCCGCGTTGTTAATCAGTATATCGATTTTCTTAAATTTGTCAAGGGTTTTTTGGGTGAATTCATCGGCCTCGAGCGCCCTGGTCACATCAACGACACCCGTTAAGGCCTGGACACCGCATGCTGCTATCTCTTTTCCGGTAGCCTCAAGAGCCTCAGCGTTCACATCGCATATGGCTACGTGAGAGCCCTCCCCGGCAAATCGCAGGGCTATCTCCCTGCCAATGCCTCTGGCTCCGCCCGTTATCAGTGTCACCTTATCCTTTAATCTCATACTGTCCTTTCTATAAAAACTTCAGCCTATTTTATATATAAACCGATTTTTGTCAAGTCAATTCACTTTTAACGGCAGGATATGGCGCCATTTATCCGCGAGGATCTTACAGTTCTTCTTCAGCAAACCGTAGTCATCCTTGACGATCTCTCTGTAGCCTTTCATATTTCTCGTCCTGCCGCCATTGCCGACATGCATCGCCTCCACTTTTACCACCACATTCTTACAGCCGGCGTCAATGCTCTGCAGGGATATGTCGAGATCATAACAGTGCATGTAACCGAATGCCTCATCCAGGCCGCGCACTCTTTCAAGAAGCTCTCTTTTTATTACGAAACATAATCCGTCCACCACCGCGACCTCCGCCACATCCTCAGTCATAACCGGCCCAAGATCCTCCTCGTTCTGCAAATTATGCTTCAGGCCCGCTTCGTTAACACAGCCCGTCTTAAATATCTCTTTGCGGCCGGCGATCCCCGCTATGCCTATCCTGGGATCGGCATCCATCACAGAGATTATCTTTCCGAGCCAATCATTTTCAAAGATAACAACGTCGTTATGTATCACGGCCATGTAGGAATATTTAGCCGCTTCCAGGCCCTGGTTTATACCTACTATAGGGCCGACATTAGTCTCATTCCTTATGTAATTGATATCGGCTTCACCTTTGATGGACTCAAAGTATTCCCTAATATTGGGCTTTGAGCCATTATCGACTATAATTAGCTCGAACGGAGCGGTCGTGTTTTTGATTATGGATTCTACCGTAAGGCGGGTATAGCCCAGCTGGTTCCATACAGGTATTATTATACTCGCAGGCTTGTTACTCATGTATCCCCATAGTCTTTTCCAGATCGAACCCGATCACTTTCACCAGAACCAAGGTCCTCATCAGGTCATCCTTTCCGGCAAATAGTACCTGTATATAGTTATCGGAATACCCCTTGAGCAGGCCGGTACCCCTATCCCTCTTCGTCTCAACGAGAACTTTCAGCTCTTCACCGAGAAAACTTCTTCTATAAGCATATGCAGCCTCACATGTCATCGCTCTCATTCTGTCATATCTTTTTTTGATTATCGGCTTATCAACCATATCCGGCATATCATACGCAGGAGTGCCCTCCCTCCTGCTGAATGTAAATATGTGCGTTCTTGAAGGCGATATAGCCCTCACAAAAGCCATCGTATTCCTGAATCTCACGTGAGACTCACCGGGGAAACCTATTAAGATATCGGTAGTCAAGGCTATTCGCGGGATCCTGGCCCTTATCCTGTCTACCAGCGCTTTGTATCCCTCTGAAGTATATGGCCGGTTCATGAGGTTCAGGATATCATCATCGCCCGACTGGAAAGGTATATGCAGGTGAGAGCACATTTTAGTACTGTTGGCCATAAAATCTATCAGCTGGCCGGTGACGTATTTTGGCTCTATCGAACTCAGTCGTATTCTGAAGTCACTATTAATCCGTTCTAGAGCTCTTAAGACTCTCACCAGGCCGGTGGACCTTAGCCCGACCCTTCTGGCAATACGCCTAAAGCGCCTCTCCCTGCCCCACGCTCCGAGGCATATGCCCGTAAGGATTATCTCCTTAAAACCCTTCCTTACAAGGCCGGTAACCTCTTTGACTATCCTCTTAACGGATTTTGATTTTAATCGGCCCCTTACCATCGGAACCTTACAGTATGAACACCTGTTTTCACAACCATCCTGGATCTTGACGTATGCTTTTGAATGGTCTTTGAAGTCAGTAACGATAAGTTCTCTCGGACGCCCTGTCCGTATATGCCTTATTTTTCCGCGTACTACGTCAGCAATCCTGTTCTTCCCGGAGTTTCTTAGCACAGTGGATATGCCTGGTATGGCTAAGAGGCTCGAGGAGTCTCTTTCGGTCAAACAGCCCGTAACCACTATCCTGGCATTCGGATTAGCTCTGTGGAATTGTCCCATGACGCTCTTTGACTCTCTATCGGCTTCTCCGGTAACGGTGCAGGTATTGACTATATATATGTCGGCCATATCTCCGGGCACGGATTCTTCAAACCCGGCCTTAACGAGAAGCTCCCGCATAGCCTGCGACTCATACTGATTGACTTTACAGCCAAGCGTATGAATATGAAATTTTTTTCCGTTAGCTCGTGAGTTCATAATTTAATATCGCCAGCATAAATAGCCCTGCCGTGTCGCTCTTCAGGACACGCGATCCCAGGCTGACCACTTTAAACCCGCCTTCTTTCGCTCGAGCGACCTCGCCGGGAGTAAAGTCTCCCTCCGGACCTACCGCTATGGCAATCTTGCCGGGGCCAAATCCGCTCAAAGCGTCCTTGAGTTTTATCGCGCCGTCATCCAACGTGGCGATGAGCGCCAGACCAAAGCCGGCTGCATCAGCGCTCGCATCTGCGAAGTTCTTTACAGGCCCTATATCCGGTATGTCGGCACGGCCGCACTGCTTTGATGCCTCCATAGCTATCTTGCGCCACCTTTGTACGGACGACGCCTTCTTCGCTTCATCCCAGATAGGAATGGTCCTTTCCGTGACAAGCGGAATTATATTCGATACGCCAAGCTCCGTCGATTTTTCGACTATATAATCCATCTTATCTTTTTTAGGGATCGCCTGAAGCAAGGTGATACCGTAAGCCATCCTGCCATGCGGCGTCCTGACCTCGACTATCTCTATAGTAACGGACTTTCTCCTGATCTCTTTTATGAAGCCCGCATATTCCTTGCCGGTCCCATCGAAAGTCACGACCTTATCGGACGCTTTAAGCCGCATCACATCTATTATGTGATGAGCTTCTTTACCGCTGATATTGATAAGGTTTCCCCTGACAGACCCTTCAGGAACGTAAAAACGGCTCATTCCGCCGGGACCATTATCGGATATTTAATCTTCACTTGTGGTCCCCTATTCTTCGCCGAATACTTCAGCTTCGAATATATAGACATCCGTAGACGGGTCCTTCCACGCATCGGGCGGGAGTCCCGCCTTATTGGCGCATAGGCTCGTCATAAATTTTTCCTTATTCCAGCCCGCCTCTACGGCAACCTGGGGCAAATATACACCGCTTCTTCCCTTACGGCGCACCAGGACTCCATGGCCCGGTATCTTTATCTCATCGATATTCGATATCTTTTTTAAAGGCGACAACACCGATATTTCCAGCGCTACTTTATCTATCTCGCCGGGTGAAAGTGCCTTAAAACGCGGATCGCCCGTGGCTGCCTGTATCGCCATATCGGCTACGGTCTGATAGAGCGGGCCCTGCGCCATCATATTGCCGATGCAACCTCTCAGCTCGCCGCTCTCCTTCAGAGTCACGAACGCGCCAAACGGCTTATTCAGCACGGGATCGCCCTCCGTAAAGCTTGCGCGTTTTCTGTCGTCAACAAAACTCTTTATAGAACCGCGGGCTATATCCAATAGTCTCTTCCTCTGAGATTCGTTTAAGAGCATCTGCTTTTCTCCTTCTTTCCCGGGACTATCGACGACCGACCGCGGGCCCTTATATATCACCGCGCTCACATACCCGACAACTCTGGACTTATCCCCGGATATGTCGCCGGAATTCGCGTATTTCAAAATCTTAACGTCTTTAAATCCTAATTTCTCACCGGCCAATAACGTAGCTGCTATCGGCATAATACCGCAGGCTTCGTACTTGCCAAGCCTCGCAGCCTCAAATATTTGCCCGGCATTCATATTACTGAGATCTACTATCAGGCGCCCATCGATCAAGTTCGCTTCATCATAAGGATGATAGTGCGACAGGTCTGTGCTCGCGACTATAAGACAATCTTTCCTATCTTCCAGCGCCGCAGCTAAAGCGCCAGCCAGGATCTCGGCATCAGAATAGTCTTGAGTCCCGAAAGCTATCGGGACTATTGAAGCTCCGGGAAACGCGAGCTGAATAAACGGTACCTGCATCTCAACGGAATTCTCTCCGTTAAATGCCTCAGGCTGAAAGTAGATGCGGCCGTTTCGCGACCTTATGGAAGCGGCAAGTTCAGAATCCACGGCGATATCGCCAAGAGGCGTCCTGAAAGCGCCTCTATCATATATCGCTATACCGTCAAAAATCTTTCTGTGGCTGAAGCCTATGATGACTACCGTCTTAATGTCTCTATTTTCCGCGAGCTTATAACCATAGGCGGCCATAGATCCGGAAAATCGATAACCGGCGTGAGGCGAGATTAACGCGAAGATCCTGCCTTCGACCTTTTCCGGATTTACGGAGTCCAGGTAACCCCGCAGAAGTTTTGTCAACTCCTCTTTAGACTCGGGATACCAGCTTCCCGCAAGATTCGGAGCCTTAACATCAGAAGCCATAATCGGAGTAAATGATAGGGACATTATGGCCGTTGCAAGAAACAATATGCGAAAGAAATTATTTAAAATAATCATAGCTCCTTATCCTTTTGCTTCAACATAAGGGAAAGGATCCTTAAGGAAAACCTTAATAACAACCTTAAAGAAAACCTTTCCAGAAAAGGTTTTCTTTAAAAGCGTTCGGGCGCTAGCCCCGCCTTTATTTGCTTACCGGCGGACCGAAGCCAAAAAGCAAGACCTTTCTTTTTGGCTGAGGCCAAATGATAATAGTTTCGAGTCCTTCTCCCGTTACTTCAACATAAGGGAAAGGATCCTTAAGGAAAACCTTAATAACAACCTTAAAGAAAACCTTTCCAGAAAAGGTTTTCTTTAAAAGCGTTCGGGCGCGAGCCCTGCCTTCATTTAACTCTAGCAGGCCGGAGGGCAAAAAACACGATCTACATTTTTTGGCCCGAAGGCCGAACGCTATAGTGGTGGAGCTGACGGGAATCGAACCCGTGACTCAGCGTTGCGAACGCTGCGTAATCCCTCTTTACTACAGCCCCGATAATGAAATCTATTTAACACTATCTCTTATCCAGCGCCCATAATCCTCACTTAGCGCCAGTATCGGTATCGCGATTATTTCAGGAACCTCATAACTATGGAGCCGTCTCACCTCTTTCTCCACGGCTTTGAATTTATTGCCGGCCGTCTTGAGCACAATGAGTGTCTCGCACGCCTTGTCTATTTTGCCATTCCACCAAAATTTTGATTCGACCTTATTTATGATATTTGCGCAGGCGACAAAACGCTTTTTGAGGAGTGAACCGGCTATAGAATCGGCCTCCCTCTTCGAGGGACAGGTGACAAAGATAACTATGTAATTATTGCTCATTTGTCTGATATAATCTTTGTGTCTGATTGTACGATAAAGGAGGAGAAAATATTCAGGAGGAAAGGCATAATGTTTACGTAAGCACTTTTATCATTCCGCTTACGGCGTTCTGGATAAGCTCCCAATCTTCCTGGTTATGGACGGCGAACTTCTGTTTCCTCTTCCACCCGCCCTCTTCACGCTTTTGCCAAAGATAAAAACAGACCTGCTTTCTACCGTAACTCTCCAGAAGGACTACGGCGCTCCACCAGCCAAAACGCTTATTGATCGTCTTCTGAGTCAATACTTTTAACGGGGCTACTATAGGTACTATCTCGTCGTCTCTGGGGCTCTTCTTCTCTTTATCTTCCATAGACTATTCGCCTCCTGCTATTTTCTCAGGTAGATCTCGTAATCCGGGCCTTTGCCTTCCACCACCACATGGCCTTCTCTGGCAAGCCATCCGATACTCATAAGCACCTGCTCCCTCTCAGTATCGATTCCCTTGAGCACCTTCGACAGAGAACTCTTACCATGCTGATCGAGATAATGCCAGATATCACCCGCGCTTATCCCTATTTCCGTAATCATGCCATACCCCCTATTTTTCTCTCTTGTTATAGCTGCCGCACAATGTGCATATCGAAATATCATCGTGACTGGAATCTACATAAGTATTAAAACAGACCGAGCATTTCCAGATG
>Ga0180007_10006559_pt1 | contig 11332 bp, 10 predicted proteins | sample MM_PC_MetaG_FD_121122 | JGI IMG/M metagenome (GOLD analysis project Ga0180007, IMG submission 121122) | Groundwater microbial communities from the Aspo Hard Rock Laboratory (HRL) deep subsurface site, Sweden - MM_PC_MetaG | ecosystem: Environmental > Aquatic > Deep subsurface > Groundwater...
ATCACGCTATGCCTGTGGCCTCATATAATAGAAATCGTAGAGGCTTTAATTAACAAGACCATGATAGTTATTATGAAGTCCCGTCAGATAGGGGCTTCGTGGGTTGTAGCGGCTTATGCGGTATGGTTTGCCACGACTCATAAAGGTGCTTCTATCATGTTGTTTTCCAAGGGTGAAAAAGAGGCGTGGGAACTTTTATCCAAATGTAGAAGGATATGGTCTCAATTACCTGACTTTTTAAAGCCTGACTTAAAGCCTGACTCTTCTGAAGAGATGGGGTTTCCTGATTTAATGTCCTCTATCAAGGCTTACGCCGCAACTGAAACGGCTGGTATATCGTTTACAGCTTCGGTTGTTATATGCGATGAGTGGGAAGAGCATCCTTACGCAGACCAGAACTATTTAAGTTCCAAACCTACCAGAGACGCAGGGGGGCAGTTTGTAGGTATCTTTACGGTTAATAAATCCAAGCCCGATACGTTAGCGAAGGCTATCTTTACAGATGCTATTGAAAAGAAAAACGATTTCATTCCCTTATTCTTCCCTTACTGGGTCAGACCTGGGAGAGATGAAGAATGGTATGAAGATACGAAGAGGAACATCCCTGACAGGGAAATGGCAGCTTTGACACCTGAACTTTATATGGAGCAGAACTACCCCCGTTCCATAGAAGAAGCGCTAAGAATGACTCAGGAAGTATCGGCATTTAATCATAAATCCTTAGATGATATGATGAGTAAAGTCCGTGGGCCTGTAGAGATGATTTATGAAGGCGTTGACCCTTTAATAGTTAATATTTTTAAACCTTTTATGATAGGGAATTATTATATCGCCGCTTCTGATACATCTCACGGCGTAGGGAAGGACTATTCCATTACTTGCGTGATGGATGTTATAACAGGTGAAATCGTGGCTGATATTATGAGCAACCGTTTAGCCCCAGAGGAATTCGCTTTACATTCGGTAAGGATGTTGAATTTATATAAAAGCCCCTTATGGTATATAGAGTCTAATGACTGGGGTGGGGTAACGATTGCTACAACGCAAAGATTACATTACACCAATTTTGGGTATTCCGATGATAAGAGAACCAAGATAGGGTTTAACACAAACGGGTTTACTTCTAAAGGTAGGTTAAATGGGACTAGGACTGATTTATTCGGTCATTTAATACCTGCGATAAACAACCGTCAGATAACGATTTACAACTCCGCAGGATTAAAACAGTTCTATGATATAATAAGAGTAGTAGAGAAACAGGGTCGCATAGAAGCCGCTAAGGGAAGGCACGATGATTACCCAATGACGGTAGGGATTTGCTGGCTTAAAAGGGACGAGGTGAGTGTGACTCCATTTGGTCAAGAACCAGTGGAGTCTCTTCATTTCGGTGGTTCAGGGATACCAGTAGCAGGAAATGTATGGGATAAATTCATGGAGGCTTAAATTGCGTGTGATAAATGTTTCATATTGGAATCAGAAAAAAGGATACATAGTATCGGCACTTGAAGAGAATAAAACATTTAGCGGGAAACCCTATTATACTACTAGATTTGTCCCCGTTGATAAAGGCATGGATGAAGTAAATAAAGTTGCCGAGCTTTTAAAAACAGTTCCATTGGAAGAACCCCATAGGAGGAAAGATGAATAAAAAACCATCAGCCGATGAGATTATAAATGATTTAACTCCTGCGATGGAAAATTTATATAATGGGGTTCATGGTAAATTTGATGAGGATGAGGAGTTTTACGAATTAGAATTTAAAGATAGATTAGATTTACCCAAAGAATTTAAATCTAGTGGGGTTGTTCTGCCTACCGCAAGAGATATGGTTGATACCTTTGTTGACCATATAGATATATCAAATGCAAGGGTTTTTGTAAATAAAAAGAGAACGAATAATCTATCAGTAGAAGAGGCTGAGATGATGCGTAAATTCTATCTCGGTCTTATTTACAGGACTAATGTGGAAGCCGATATTTCTCCCTGGCGTGTAGGAGCAAAGCATTATGCTAAACATGGTTTATGTGTCTTTAAAACAGTGTGGGATGCTGATAGGTGGCCTGATAAACCCTTACAGAGTGCGGATGAATCTGAAGAAGAATATGCCGAAAGGATAGATGATTGGAGAAGCGAAACTCATACTTCAATCCCTATCATAATTCAGGCGGAACACCCAAAGACTGTGATGGGAGACCCCTCTTATCCTCAGAGACAATTCGTAATAGAAAGACATGAGAAGTTATGTTGGAATGTTCGGCAGAGATGGCCTAAATGGGGTAATCTTAAAGGGAAGAAAGATTCGGACTTTGTAAAGTTTGTCTCATACTGGGATGATACATACAGGGCTGACTTTGCAGACGGAATTCCTCTTTTACCCTATGGCGGGGTAATTAAACATAGATATGGATTTCTACCCTATGTTTTTATAGACTCAGGGCTTGGCGACCAATCATCTGACGGAGATTTGGCAAAGCGATATGTCGGGATGCTTAGATATATATTTAATATTCTTGTATCCGAATCAAGAGATTACTCCATAGCGGATATTGTTCTACCAAGGATTTCATGGGGTGGTGGTTTCCTTGAAGGGGATAATGCTGATAAGGTAGGTAAGATAGACCAGAAGTTCGGGATGTGGAACAAACTTCCTACTGGTGTAAAGGCAAGGTCATGGGCTGAACTAACTCAGACCCCCCCTGATATGCTTAATCTACATCTTGCTAGAAGTGCTGATTATATCGCTGCCCACGCTGCACCGAGGTCTGTAAGAGGTTTAGGGGAAGCTGGTGTAAGGAGTGGTGCTGATAGGCGACTTGTAATTGCCGAGGCATCCTCCCGATACCAATATTCAAGTGATGCTTTTAAAAATGGAACTGCAAAAGTCCTAATTAACTGCGCCAGACTGGTAAAAAATGTCATCCCTGGTGATGTCCGAGTATGGGCAAGGACTCCAACGGATGAGTTTGATATGGAGATTAAAAAAGATAAAATGAGAGAACCATTCACCTGTTATGTGGAATTTGCCCCTGTATCAGAGGAAGATGAATACAGAAGGCATGATGACCTTGAAAGGTTAACTCAGACTGGTATCGTAACCCGACAGTGGGCTAGGACTCAGATGTCTAACGTGGATGCGGTCTCTATGGAGATGGAAGAGGAAAAAGAAAAACTAAAGAACGACCCACAACTTCAAATGTTGATAAGCCAATATGCTGCGGGCGAGATGGCTAAAGCGATTGCTAAACGAAGTGGTGCTGATAATATAGGCGGTGTCCCAGTAACTCCAACTCCTCCGCCTCAAACACTTCAAGGCGCTGGAAGACGGATGGTTCCTGGCATACCTAATATTCCTACTCCGGGGTCTGCTCCTGCCTTACAAAGTCAGATGAAAAACATGAGAAGTCAAACGCCTGTAAATCCAATGCAAGGTCGTGGAGGTGGAGGTAGTTGAAGGATATAATCGTTCAAGCCTGTAAAGACGTTATAGAACTTAAACTAAAAGCGGTTGACCAGTTTATAGAGGATGTGATTGAACCCATATCCGAAGTTGGTTCGCCTGAGAAGTTAATCGGTAAGAAATACGAAGAATGGACTCCGCAAGACTTCCGGATGATGTCTCAAATCTACGGTAAAGATTTAGAGAAATACATATTTAATAAGGAATACAAGACAGTGAAAGATTTGGAGGAGTTATAAAATATGGAGACTTGTGTGGGGTATTGTAAAGATACAAATGAAGTTTTTATTTTTGATGATGAAACAGAGGAATTCAAGTGGCGATTAGGGAAACCTCCTAAGAGGGGTAAAGTTAGAATGATTATTCCATCCTGTGTGTGTGAAGAGGAGGATGAAGAAGGGGAGGGATAGGATGGCTGATATTATTATAGGAACATCTCCTACTACGGGTGAGGTTCTGGTTAGAGACGATGCAGGGAATATGTCATGGCAACCTGCGACTGAATCTCGGGTGCAACAGATTACTCAGGCGATGAGAACTGCTGAACCAGGGGGATTCCCTGTTACGCAAAGTACTCCTTATACGCAAGCACAGTTTGATGCAACAATGCGTGGTGATACTGGGATTGACTATTCGTCAACTGAGCCAGACCTTGATATACCTGATTGGGCTGTTTGGTATGACCCTGTTACTAAAACTCAATCAACTTATGGTCAAGTTATTGCCAACGCCCAACCCATAACTAAAGGTTATACAGATTATCAAAGTTTTACCCCTCTTTCCTCCAAACAATTAGACGTATGGAACTTAACGTATAGTGAGGAAGGGAAAAAGAAAGCGGCAGAAGAGAAAAGACTACAAGCTATAGCTGATGAGAGGGGTATAAATATAAAAGGTGCTCATATAGTTGCCCCAGAGGTTATACAATTAGCTGACGGAACTTACATTGATAGAAAACACTTCGAAGATTTTGCTGGAGAGATACTTAAACTCAGCGATGCTATGGCAAAAAGATATATAGATGCTTTCAATAAAGAACAACCTTCTGGGCAACTCTATGATACTTATGCTGAAGCAATGAAAAACCTGCCTGGTGATGCCTATGATGTTGTCCAACTTTCTGATGGTAGGTGGGGATTTCAATATAATGCACCTAAACAACCTGAAGTTCCTTCACCGATTTCACCTTACCAGACGGGGCTTTTAGGGCAATCTCAGGCAGAGTTACAAGCGCAACAGCAGTATTGGGCGCAGCAAAATGAACAAGCTCAGGCACAATATCAATTAGAACAACAACAATTCGCATGGCAACAGCAACAGGCATCAGCGCAGGCTGCTCAAGAACAGAAGAATTATATGGCAAATCTGGCTGCTAATCCTTCAACTTGGTTAGAATACGCCGGCGCTTCAGGGGCGACTCCGATGGTTCAGCCTTGGCAAGTTCCTTTAATGCCTCAACAGTATGCGGGAACAGTGGCAGGAGCGGCTTTGCCAGGGTGGGAAAGTGTCCAGACTTCCATCGGCCAGGGGATTCCGACTATGGCGAATCTCCCTGCTATGACTACTCCTTCAACTCAGTATCAGGCAAGAATGGGGCCGACTGCTTATCAACAGTATGCAGGGTATGAAAAGGCTAGAACTGGCATATCACCTTCGGAGACTCAATTCAGGTTATGGTCTCAAGCACCTCCAGGTGGGCAGAATCAAAAACTGAGGTATTACTAATGCCAGACGGAGACCTGAGAACTACTAATTTCAGAACTCTTATTGAGGGTATGGATGCAGCGACCCTTAATATGTTCAAGGAGGAATTGCGCCAACAACTCCCTAATTTAGACCCGATAACTCAGAGGTCAGTATTTACAAGACTTCAGGGTATTCCTCAACTAGCGGATATAACCCCCAAAACACCTGAATCGGCATGGTGGAATAAAGCACGCCAACTCCCACAGAAAGCAAGTGAGTCATTTGCTGCTTTGGCCGCTGCCCCATTCACTCCACCTACTCTTGGAGACCAAAATCTTCCTTGGTGGCAAAGAGAGCAACAACAATATAAACAATGGAAAGCCCCTTCGGTAGATACTGGGTTAAATTACCCCTCATGGTTAGGGGGCGGAGATGTAACCTTAGGTGTTAAAGGGGCGTTAGAAACCTTACCTTGGTTTGCTATACCTTCTGGTGCTGGAGTGTATGCCAAACTAGGTTCGCTAGGGGCAAAGGCTGGTGCTTTAGGGGCTGCTGCTAGGGTTACTGCTGGAATCATAAAACCTGCTGCTGTGGCTGAGAAAATACTTGCTTATCCTATTTCAAAACCAATGGAGAAACTAGCTCAAATTCTGAAAGTTTCCAGAGCGGATATATCTGTAACTAAGGTTTTGAGAAGCGAAGAATTATCAAAAAGGGTTGGTAAGGCATCAGGTATTCTTGCAAAAGGTGAAGGTGAGGAAGCTTTCATAGCAGCTAGAGGTGCATTAAAAGGCAAGATGCCTGTTGCTATGAAAATCCTACCCAGAGAACAATTACAACCAGCAGAATTTAAAGAAATATTTGAAACAGTCAGAACCTCTACATTAAGAACCTTAGACAAAATGAAGGCAGAAGAAGGGTTGCAAAAATTACTAATTGGTGATGTCCCACAAGAGGGTGAGATAAAACTACTTGAAAAGGTTTTTGGGAAAGATACTATAACTAAGGTGTTGAATAGTAAGAAAAGTCTTGGGAGTAACGCGTTTGAACAAGTGTTAGACGCTTCGGGTGCTGTTAAATCTGGATTGTCTGCTTTTGATTTAAGCGGTTTATTAAGACAGGGTGGAATTTTAGCAACTAGGCACCCATTAGAAACAGCGAAAATCGTAAAGCCGATGCTTAGTGCCTTCCTTAGTGATAAAAATGCGGGGGTTGTTGACCAGATAATACGGAGTAGAAAGAATTTCAATTTAAGTCAGAGTGAACAATTCGCTGAGAAACTGTATATTGCTCCACTTGGTGAAGGTGCTTTAGTTGCCAAAGAAGAAGCGTTCATGTCTAATATGGTACATAAAATTCCAATACTAGGGGGAATTATTAAAGCATCAGAAAGGGCTTATATCACAGTTCTAAATGATATGCGTTCAAGGGTATGGGAGCTTAATGTCATTAATTGGGAGAGAATAGGAGCGAAGGTAACTCAAAATGACTATCAGGAACTAATCAGATTTATAAATCGTGCTACGGGGAGAGGTAATCTTGGCAAATTAGGTGGCGCAAAAACAGCACCTTTACTTAACAATATTTTATTTTCTCCTAAATTGGTAATGTCCAGAATACAGTTGCCCACTCTTTTGTTCTCTAAATCTGCTTTAGTTAGAAAAGAAGCGTGGCAAACTTTAACTACATTCCTTGCTGCTGGTACATCTCTATTGGCATTGTTGGATTTATCAGATGTCGGGTCGGTGGGGTGGAAAGACCCACGTTCTGCTGATTTTGGTAAAGTAAAAATAGGTAATACTAGACTAGATTTTTGGACAGGATATACACAATATGCTAGATTTTTAACCCAACTTGTAACTGCCCAGAGAACTACGGAGAATGGGAACATAACAGAATTAAATCGTAAAGAGGTAGTTGATAGATTCTTCCAAAGTAAATTAGCACCTCTGGCTGGATTGATGAATGACATTTTGGCAGGGCAGACATATATGGGTGAAACTATGGAACTTGATACAAAGAGTCTCTCTAAACAAGCGTGGAGTCGTCTTGCCCCATTGTTTATTCAGGATATGGCAGATGCTATTAACCAAGAAGGCCCGTTGGGAGGGTTTATTGCCGCACCTGGGATGTTTGGGGTGGGCGTTGTTACTTATACCAACGAAGCAGATAAGATAAGAAACAAACTTGCTATGCAGTTAGGTAAGTCATGGGATGAATTAGATAGAGAACAGCAACTTACATTAGAAAGAAGTTCACCTGAGTTACAGAAAGCTATAGATGAAAGAGAGAAGCAAACAGCCGATACAAAGACCATAGATTACTACGACTATGGGAAGTTGGTAGAAAAATCATACCAAGGTTCAATCCTTCAGGCAGTAGCCAAGTATAAATCCAACGGAGATGGGGGGCAGTTCAAAGATAACATGAACCTTATAAGTAAAACACGGAGTGCGATGTACGCTGCAAGAGATAGCGATACAAAGTTTGCAGATATTGTTGAGAGGAATAACCAACCTCTAACTGCGGATAAATTAAAGACCATGCCTGAAAATGATGTAGCTAGACAACTTTACTACGATATGATGTATTCGGATGATATGTATGACCAGTTTGGAGACTACAGGTTTGATGAGGCTGATAAGAGAAAACAGGCGTTTCTAAACAGATGGGGGCAAGATAAGCTAGATTACATTGAACGGGTCATGGGTCTAGGGTGGGATGAACCACAAGAGTTAAAGGATTTAAGAGATGCCCGTAAAGTGTTGCAACCCTACTGGGACATTCAAGACCAGGTTCTATCGCAATACCCACCTGAATATAAAGATGTTCTAAATCAGATTAACATTTTAGAGAAAACCGACCCTATGAAGGCGAGACAATTACAGTGGCAATACCCAGGGATTTTGATGGCTCGTAAACGAATCGCCATGTTAAGGCAGCAGATGAAATTAAGGAATCCTACCATTAGACAGTTGATAAATACTTATTATACATATTAGGAGGGAATATGCCGGCAGTAAGTGAGTCACAGCGCAAGTTATTCTGTTTAGCGTTAAGTATCAAGAAGGGTAAGACCGCACCAAATGTAAGCGCGGAAGCATCCAAGATTGTAAATACTATGACGTTAAAAGAAATAGAAAAGTATTGTAAAGAACCAGTAAAAAAGTGACTATGATATAATGAATTAGGAGTTACTTCTATAAAGGAGTAATTTTTAAGGAGGATTTATGGAGGACAGTAATGTTCAGGGCGCAACGCCCACCGGTGTAGTTTCAAAAGAGACTGCACCAAATACCGAGCAGGTTTCTATGGAGGACAAGGTAAAGGAACTCGTCTCTAAACAGGTTGAAGAAATTACTCGTAGGTTTCAATCTGAGAAGGACAAGGAAATTGCCAAAGCCAAGAGGGAGACTGCGGAAGCCCAGCACAGAGCGAAGCAATACGAAAGCGTAATGCAAGCATCTAGGATAGCTCTGGGGGATTTAGAACCAGAGGTAGCTGCTAAAGTTCGTTTGGCAGAACTAGAGGCGAAGGAAAGACATTCTTCAGTCAGAGACCAGGAAGACCTGAACCGCAAACAATGGGAAGAAACGTATACTAATTTTAGGACTAACCTTACCGAGTTTGTGAAGTCTGAGGGTATTGACCCTACCGATAAAAGAATTGACTGGGGGGATGAGACCGAACCTTTACTTGCCAAGCAACAGAGAATCTTATCTTCTGTAACCAAAATTCATAAAGATGATATTAAGTCAACCGAACAAAAGGCACAGGAGAGGATTAAAGAACTCGCAGCAAAAGAACGTAAAGAAGCTGGGCTGGATTCTATTGACCTATCTTCAGGGATAGCGATAACAGGTATGACCAGAGATAGAATCGTGGCAATGACTCAGGAGACCGACCCTGCTAAAAGAAGGGCAAATCTCAAGAATGTTGACCAGATTTTTGAAGACTGGAAAACAGGAAAAATAAAGTAAGAATAAAGTCGTAAATAGTTTAGTGTGTGCCATAAACTATCATGTAATTTCTAAAAAAGGATAGAAAAATGGCAAGTAATGCAATTTCAGCTACTAATGTAGCCCCGTTCATCCCAGAAATGTGGTCGTTAATAGTTTTGGCAGCTGCGGAAAACAATCTGGTTATTGGAGACAAGGTTGACAGGAGATACGAATCAGAACTGAAGTATGGGGATACTCTGAATGTTCCTAACCTGTCTGACTTCGGGGATGCTACAGCAGTTAACACAGTCAATGATTTGACCTGTATCTCCACGCTACAGAACTCCACGCCTATAGTCGTCAACTATAACTACTATCAGGCAATCGGGCTAGGAGAAGCCGAGCAGATTCAGGATAGACCTGACTTTCTAAAGGCATCTCTTGAGAAGTGTGGTTACTCGGTATCCAAGATGGTTGACAGCCTATTAGCACTTCTGTTTAAGGGTTTTACGAAAACGGAAGGTACTGAAGGGACAGCTTGGACAGCAGACCTTCTAATCAACTGCTACCAAGACCTCAATGCTAACAATGTCCCTGATACTCAGAGAGCTTGGTTTATTGACCCAGCTACAGTCACCGACCTGCTCAAGTTAGACTACTTCATCCGATATGACTATGTACCAGAGGGTGTAGTCACCAGGGGTTTCCAGGGTCGCCAGATATTTGGTGCGCCAGTATACATGACCACAAACCTGAACGTAGTCAATACCTCATATCATGCGGCAACCTATATGCACAAGGAAGCTCTGGCTCTTATAAGCCAGCAAGCTCCGACTGTGTTCCAGTTTGAGTGGCCGCAGAGGTTCACCAAGGTTGTAGGTGTAAAGTCACTCTTCGGTATAGCAGAAATGAGAGATACGTTCGGCGTATACATCTCAACCAGGAACTAAATAAATGAGGGGGGAGCAACAGCAACCAACTGTATTGGGCGGGGGGTTGTAACGTGGTTAAAAACGAACCTGTAAGTCCTGCTCCCCCCCCAAAAAAATAAAGGTCACAATTTGTGACCTTAGAGTGTGTGAAGGAGTAAAATGAAATTAGACTATATCGTCTCAACAATTACCAATGATAGTGTGAAGAGCAGAACAATAGAGTGTGTTGAACTTTCAAGGTGGGTACTTTTCAAGGAGAATATAGGGTTCTACTGGAACGTAACTTATGGAGATGGCAAGGCAAGGTCAAGGAGTATAGCTTGTAGCAAATTTCTCACGGATACCGATGCAAGTTATATCGTGTTTATTGACTCCGACATCTTGTTTACACCAGATAATCTCCGCAGGTTATTTGAAGACCTTAAATCAGGTTACGACTTGGTTGCAGGTTTGTTCGCAGTAAGAGGTGGGACACAACCATCCAGCTATGGGTACAATGCCGTTTATAATTTAGATGGCACGATAAGAGAATTTGAATATCTCTCCACTGGATTCTGGGGGTGTTCCAGAAAACTCTTATTGAAGATAAAAGATGAACTACCCTTACCATTACTTCATCCAAGAGATATGAAGTTCTGGGCGTTCTTTGAAGAGCATCAAATGCCAGACCGAGAACCTGAAGGAATCTTTCTTTCAGAGGATTATGACTTCTGTGAGAAAGCCCGTAAAGTTGGGGTAAAGTCTTATATAGACACCTCAATCCAGTTAGGGCATATAGGAGAGTATGTCTTTACATTAAACGATGTAGTCACGCATCAAAAGAAGATGCAAGCAGAACGTGAAGTTCAAGCGAATAAGAGACCAGAAGATATAAAACCTAATGTGGTAGAAATACCTTCAAAACAGTTAGACGAAATAAGGGAGTCTATCACAGGTAATGCTGTTCATACTATGTCTAACTCAGGGTCAATTTATAAAACGAATTTGCAGTATGACGGTGGCACAGGTGATAATTAGAGAGTCGCTCGCCGATGGCGGTGCTCCGAAGGCGACTTAAAAAAAGGGGAGGGGAAGATGAGTCAGCAAGTAAAAATAACAAGGGAACTTCAAGTAGGGCAACAGTCAGTAGCAAACAGGGCTAAAATAACTGATATAAGGATTTATACAGTTAATACGGCTCCGGGCAATTGTGCAAATACAGTTGCTAAAACAGTTACATTAGCAGACACTGGGGTTTCGTTAGGTGATGCGGTTATACCGATTGCACCTTATGCCTTAACTGATGGAGGTGTGACATCTTATGTGCAAGCTGCCA
>Ga0180007_10006560_pt1 | contig 11331 bp, 12 predicted proteins | sample MM_PC_MetaG_FD_121122 | JGI IMG/M metagenome (GOLD analysis project Ga0180007, IMG submission 121122) | Groundwater microbial communities from the Aspo Hard Rock Laboratory (HRL) deep subsurface site, Sweden - MM_PC_MetaG | ecosystem: Environmental > Aquatic > Deep subsurface > Groundwater...
CCAGAGCCTATCTCTCCCCTGTCATTCAATCCTGCCAGGGCAGCAGGGGTTGCTGTCACCATCCGGAAAGCATCAACCAGCGGCATCTGAAGTTCATTGTGGAGCAGGTAAGGGGCCTGCAGCATTGAACTCGGGTGATAATCGGAACAGAGGAAATCACACACGCCTGCCCGCACCAGTTCCCGTGCCGAGACATTCCCGCTCTGGCTCTGTCCCCTGACCACATTCGGAGCACCCATACCAGTGGCAATCCCTTTGTCCCTGGCATAGGCGGCAACATCTTTATCCAGCGGAAACTCAGAAACCCTGATACCCAGATCGGCTATGAGATCAATTTTCTCCGGCGAATCATCATCATGGGAAAGAAGCATCAGACCGCATTCTCCGGCAAAACGCAGGAGATCACTGACCACCTCGTAGGAGCGGAGCTTATCCCGCTGTTTCTGTTCGATGATCAGATCCGCTTCACTGTCTGAGAGGTCATAAACAGGCAGGTGAAATTTTTTCCAATTCTCAATGGACTTGAACTGTCCCTGTCCCGGGGTGTGGTCCATTACCGAAAGGATATGCACCGCACCGGACTCGATAAGCTCTTTGATAACCGGAACCGAAGCAAAGGAGGTCAGCTCATAGCGGGCATGCACCAGATTGTCGACTCCCAGCTGATTGCGATCCGCCTCGTTGATCCTGCGAATGATCCGGGCCGCCGTTTCTGTTCCTCGGTTTTTGGTAATGGCCTCGTCATTAAAGGCCACCGCATGATACATGGTGGTGATTCCGGCCATGGTCAACTTCTTATCCAGTTCAATGACACTGGACCTGATGGGGAAATGGGCTCCGGGACGGGGCTCTATCTCCTTTTCAATCGCATCAGAGTGCAGGTCAACAATACCCGGAGCAATAAGCATATTTCCAAGATCATAACCGCCGCTGACACTCTGAAAGGGTAATACATCCTCGATCAGATCATGATGAATCACAATATCTGCCGGACGGATACTTTCCCGGATCAGGACCCGGGTGGAACGGAGAACAAATTGCATTTCTTATGCCTCTCTCAAAATTCTGTAACAGTGATCCGCCACCTGGTCCACCTTACGCTGGTCATGAAAAATACCGATCATGGCAATGTTTTGTTTTTTCAGATTGCCCAACAATTTAAGGACTCGGGAGGAACTCTCCTCATCCAGAGAGGCTGTGGGCTCATCAAGCAACAACAACTCTTTGGGGGCAATGACACCACGGGCGATATTGACCCGCTGCTGTTCCCCGCCGGAAAAGGTCAGGGGCGAGATATCAAAAAGTTCCTCTCTGATATTGAGAAAAGCAAGCAGTTCAGCGGCCCGCCTGCGTGCCGCACCCTCTTCTTCGCCCAATTCCAGGAGGGGCGCTGCCACGGCCTGGAGAGCGCTGATACGGGGTAACACCTTGAGGAACTGCGTGACAAAACCGATCTCCCGCTGCCGCAGTTCCAGAACACTGCTCTCGGTGCAGACAGCCAGATCCACCACCGTGCCATCCTGACGATGAAAGAGGATGGAGCCGCCGTTTACCAGATAAGTCCGATAAATGGCCTTGAGAACAGAAGATTTCCCGGCACCGCTGGGACCGACCAGGGCCAGCAGTTCCCCTCGGGCAACATTAAAGCTGATATCGGAAAAACCGGTTACCCTTACCCCTCCCCGGTTGTGGAGGACAAACTGCTTTTCTATCTGGCGGACATCGAGTTTCATGGCTTATCTGCTCCCGCAGGACAAGGGTTAGAGAATACTGGACACCAGGAGCTGGGTATAAGGCTGCTGCGGGTCTTCCAAAATCTGATCGGTGAGGCCGTATTCCACAAGACAGCCGTGTTTCATGACCATGGTGACATCGGTGAGATGGTTGATCACCCCCAGATCGTGCGAGACAATGATCATGGCAAAGCCCATCTCCTTCTGCAGTTCTTTGATCAGGTCCAGGAGTTTGGCCTGCACTGAAAGGTCCAGGCCGGTGGTCGGTTCATCAAGGAGAAGAAGTTTCGGTGAACTCGACAGGGCCTTGGCTATCTGGATCCTCTGCTGCTGGCCGCCCGAAAAGGTATCCGGATAATTATCCACCCGGGACGTCGGCAGTTCCAAGCGCCCCATCAGTTCGATGACGCGATTCCGTACCACCTCATAACTCCGCTCCCCGGCACCGATAATCTTCTCGGCAATATTTCCACCAGCCGAAAACAGGTAATTCAATCCCATCCTGGGATTCTGATAAATCATGGACATCTCTTTATTACGCAGGACCGAACACTCAGAGACAGATGCCTCAAAGATGTTCAGCGGGACACCATGTCTGTCACAAAAGCCGTTGTAAAAAATCCGCCCATTATCAGGGCACTGATCCTGATAGATGAGCTGAAGCAAGGTAGACTTGCCGCTGCCCGACTCACCGACAATGCCCAGCACCTCTTTACCGTCCAGGCTCAGACTGACACGGTTCATGGCCACCACTGAGTCGCATACCGGGCAGATACAGCTGTCATCTGCCACCCCTGTGAGATCCAGACATTCTCCGCAGGAAACTCCGTACACCTTACTCAGATTCTGTATTTCCAGTAACATCACCTTGCTCCGTCAGGATAGAGTCGCAGTATTCCGTATCACTGCAGAAGTAGAGACTTGTCGTACCTTGACGCACCTCATCCAAAAACACATTGTCTGCCCCGCAGCGTCCGCAGCGCTTCCCGGCAAAGGTTTCAACCTTAAAAGGTCGATCCGAGAACTTCAGCGGCTCCACTTTGGTATAGGGAGGGATGGCATAAATCCGCTTTTCCCGTCCTGCGCCGAAGAGCAGAAGGGCCGGACTGTTATTCAGGCGGGGGATGTCATACTTGGGGATGGGTGACGGATCCATGACATAATGATCCTCCACCTCCACCGGATAGCGATTACTGATGCGGCTGTCCCCAAACTGAGAAGTATCCTCGTAGAGAAGGACCCAGAGTTTGGAATAATCAGAATCGGCGTGCATCTGTTTCTGCTTCTCGGTATCCGGCTCTACGGTGGTCAGGACCTCAGGATAGGGGACCTGGAAGACAAGGATCTGTCCCTCTGCCAGCTTATGTTCGGGAATGCGGTGCCGGGTCTGGATGATTGTGGCCTCCCGGGTGCTGAAAGTCTGTTTCACACCGCTCACCGAAGCAATAAAATCACGGATATTGACGGCATTGACAGATCCGTCGCAGCCCTGGTCAATCACCTTGATACAGTCTCTTTTCAAAAGAAGAGAGAGAGTGATCTGCAATCCGCCCGTCCCCCAACCCCGGGCCACCGGCATCTCACGGGAGGCAAAGGGCACAGTATAGCCCGGGATGGCGACCGCTTTGAGCAGAGTACGACGGATCTCCTTTTTGGCGTCCTCATCCATAAAGGCAAAAACTGATTCATTCATCGCTCTCTTTCCTCGCATTTTCGTAGACATGAAGATCCGCCTGAAAAGTCACATAGTGGGGCAGCTTGAAATGGTTGGTAAAGCCCATGGATTCGATTCCGTCAATGTGGTGAATAACGATCTCCGGGTTGGCGGCAATATCCATCCCCCCCACAGAATAGCCACGATGATGCATGGCCAGATCGAGGATGGACATGGAAATGGCCCGGGTCTCATTGTGACCGAGACAGAATCCGAATCCGGTACTCAGGCGGAGGCGACCGTCTCTGGGATCTCGCTGGAAACTGCCCACGGTCTCGCAGAAGGTGGCCCTGATTTCGCCAATCTTGACCTTTCCTCCGGTGAATGGGTGCGTAAAGCAGATCTCTGCCATACCGATACGAAGATCTCCGATAGTGGGATGAACATCGCCATAGCCGCGCATGGAGGTATAAGCAAAGGCGAGCATGGATCCACTTTCTCCTCTGGCCATGACCTGCATGAGGGCACTTCTCGGATAGGGCGGCAGAGGGAAACTGCGGGTGACATCAAAAGGAGATTTTTCCCTGTTTTCCAGGACCAGTACCTGGTCTCTTTGTCGGAGACTCTCCACCGCCGAAGGCGAATAGATGGGATCCGCTTCTCCTGTTACAGGGCTGCTCTTCTCTTGCTGAAGTCGGGAGCGAAACAGACGAATCACATAGTCACAGGATGGTCCGAGAATCTGTCCGCCCTCAATATCTTTAAAGGCCGAAGAGATGCGACGTAAAAGACGCAACTCACCACCTGCAACAGGCTCTGCCTCACCAAGCCGACGGCAGGTGGAACGATGGGCTCTCAAATAAAAGGCGGCCTCAAGCAGATCGCCACCGCTGCGGAGCATGGCCCTTGCAGCAAGCTTTTCACTGTAAAGCGCCCCTTCAGCCATAATCCGGTCACAGGCAAAGGGAAAACGACGGGAAACATCCTTCGCTGCCATGGGTTCTGTCCCTTGCAGAAGCCTGCGGAACAACTCCTTGGAAGACTTGATGGCCTCAATGCCCCCCTTGATCGCGACATAACTCATAATATTTTCACCACTGTGCTGCGAGGTATCCCCAGCACCTCTTTTTTGTCAGAGAGAAAAAAACAATCTACACCAGTGGGAAAATGACGGTTCTTCACGGCCCTCAGATCAAGAAAACTGCGGGAAACAGGGAGGATGGTTTCAAGGCTGCCGTCAATACCCGGTCCACTAAGCTGCACCCGACTGCCCGCCTGCAAATCCTGACAACGAAAAAGCAGAGTGGCACCGGACTCAGGATTTCTTGACTCCCCTGTCCTGGCCCATCTGAGCCCCTGCAGAGACGGATCATCAAAAAAAAGATAATCCGCCTCTTCCGCCCCCCTTCGCAGAGACCCGGTGAGCGCCTGGATAAGCTTCCAATCAACAGCCGCATCTTCAAAAAAACTCACTTCCGCATAGAGGAGTAAAGAGGCTGCGGCCATGACCACCGAACCATAAAGGGGATAAAGGGGATGCTCAGTCCCGGGACGCGACAGGGCCTGCAACAGGGAACGAAAATTCCTCCTGTTCAGTTGTTCCATGTCAACTTGCATAATCATATCTGTACCATTTCCGTTCATTGTTACATCAGGTCAAATGAGACACGGGTCTTATCGATCTCGGCTGCCTGCTCTCGACACCTTTGCTCATGACCGACTCTGCCTTGCCAGGCCAGCTGCTCAATAGCGCTTCGTTCTAAACCTGCCGCCCAGGCCCCATCCAAGACCGCGATATGAAAGGCCAAGTCCTCTTCTTCGTCCATGACCATGGCCCATCCGTCACAGCCATTGACCCTGACAATGACAGAGGTGACCAGGATCTCTCCCCCGTAAAAACTCCCTGAGGCCACCGGATCCTGTACCGGCAGAAGCAGGGTCTGCGCCATGGGCTTCTGGATCAGGAGGACCTGCTGTTCGGCCTCTATCCTGTGACTGAGATCCGCAACTCCTCTCAGATCAGCCTGCTGCAGATAGAAATTGAGCTCTTCACGATTCATACACACCTCGTCTCATGTTCTTCCAACTCTCTTAGATATATTTTCTTCTGATCACAGCACTGGCCTTGTCGATGCACCAGACAGTCGCCACAATAATGAGAATAATGGTACTCACATCTCCATTTTCAAAGGCCCTGATCTTATCAAAGAGATAAAAACCGATTCCCCCCGCCCCGACAAAGCCGAGGATAGAGGCGCTGCGGACATCAGACTCAAACCGGTAGAGGACCATGGAAACAAAATGTGGCATGGTCTGGGGCAGCACCGCATAAAGGATGACTTTCGGAAAGCTGGCTCCGGTGGCAATAATTGCTTCCACCGGCCCGGGATCAATGGCCTCATTTCCCTCTGCCAGGAGTTTTGTGAGAACCCCGCCGGTGTGGATAGCCAAAGCGAGGATACCGGCCATGGGACCAAGACCAATGGCCGAAATAAAAAGAAGTGCCCAGACGATCTCGTTGATGGAACGAAAGACATTGGCCAACAGCATGGCCGAAACGTAGATACCGCGTCGTACAAAACGAGGAATCCCTGTGCGGCCCGGGAGAAGAACTTTCAAAATATTGCGCGAGGCCAGAAGAGACAGGGGAAAGGCCAACAATACAGAAAGAACCAAAGCAACAATAGCCATCTCAATGGTCTCGAACATGGCCCTGAGATAGACAGTAAAGTCTCTCGCAATAAAGGACGGAGGGAAAAAACTGGACCCGGCGATATCCGGATTACCTGCCATATAGGACTGCATATGATGCCAGCCCTGGAAGAGCTCCGGCAGACTCATTTCCGTATTCCGCCAGCTCATGGCAAAAAGAACTGTCACGACAACAAGTGCCGAGCCGGTCTGTATCTTAAACGGAGATGCTTCTTTTCTAAGCCGATTCAAATCCATATTCTGTTCCTTATCATTGCCTGCTGAGGGCTTCCTGCACCAGTCGTCCTTACGGAGTCGTGGCGCAGGAAGGAGGAAAAATTGAGTTGGCCATTCTCACCAACGGCACTGCTTCACCTTAATTTTTCGCCACTTTCTTATCCTGCAGGGCCTTTTTAGTGGCTATCAGGGTCCGGATGGGGTCATACATGGAATCATTTCCAGACGCGTACCCTGAAATTTTCAATTTGCCGAGCCCCTCCTTATCGTCATACGAAATAAAGGCCCCTTTCACTGCCATTTTCAGAGAACTGGGCAGGTCACTGCGCACGGTCATGGGAGAACCGGGAATCAAAGCAGATGTCCAGATTACATTGAAATCATCTTCCTTCCACTGCTTGCCCAGGCCACGATCAAAATCGAGATCGTTGGTTGAGGCGGCAGCGATCTTTCCTGCCTTGACCGACAGAATAGAGGCCTCATGACTTCCCGAGTAAATGACCCTGCTGAAATAGGTCTGCGGGTCGATATTGATCTGGTTGAAATAGACAGTGGGAACCAGAGTCCCTGAGGTGGAATGGGGGTCAGTGAAGGCCCAGGTCTTTCCCTTCAAGTCTTCCAGCCGCTTCAAACCGGATCCGGCCTTGGTGATGATAAGACCGTGATATCCAGGAGTGCCGTTGACATCTTTCTCCACGGCAACGGCCTCGGCTCCTGCCCTGGTGGCCGCCTCCACATACGACTTGGGACCAAGATAAGCGATATCGATATGACCATGCTGCATACCGGTAATCACTCCGGCATAATCACCGGCCACCTGCAGTTTCACCTTGATGCCCAACTCCTTCTCAAGGTGCTGGACCAGATTACCGAAGCTGTCGGACATATTTCGAGAAGATGCCACCGGAATGACGCCAAAGGTGATCTCCTCCGGCCATTGCTGCTGTGCTGAAGCGTCAGCAGGCAGAACATTTGCCACCATCAGAACAGCGGCCAGGGCACTGAGTATTCTTTTCATTTTTTTTGCTCCTTTTTGTGTATAAGAGTTACAGAGGCAGCCTCATGCTGCCGCTTCACTTAACGTTTCAAGTTCACCGCCCCCCATAGGGGTACCTGCACAAGCAGTTTTCCGTAGCATTTGCAGATGATCCACTCTTTCCTCATCAGAAAAGGTTGTTGTGTTCCGGTAAATTCGGTTCAGAACAGTCTTGGTCATTTCCCGAGGCTGACCATCAAAGGCAATAGCGCCATCGGCGATCCCCAGGATACGTCTGCAATATTTATTTGCAAAATCGAGATGATGCAGGTTAGCAATAATGGTTACTTTGTATCTGGAATTGATCCGACCCAGGATGTCCATCACCAGAGTCGCACTCTTGGGATCAAGGGCGGCAACGGGTTCATCGGCGAGGAGGACCTCCGGTTCCTGGGCCAGAGCCCTGGCAATGGCCACCCGCTGTCGCTGTCCTCCTGAAAGTTCATCACAGCGTTTCATGGCCAGATCCTCAATCCCCACGACCTGCATGTACTCATAGGCCTTGGCAAGCTCACTTTTGGTATAGAACTTGATGAGAGAACGCTGCAGCGGTATGGTTTTCAACATACCGCTCATGACATTGTGTAACACGCTGAGACGATTGACCAGATTGTAGCCCTGGAAGATAAAACCGATCCGGGAACGCATATCCCGCAACCCCTTTCTTTTCAGAGTGGTGATATCATCGCCAAAGACCTGATACTCTCCCTCCTGGACAGCCACATTGGCAATAATAGAGGTGAGCAGCGTTGATTTGCCGGCACCGGAGAGACCGATAATTCCGACAAACTCACCTTTGGAAATACTGAGATTAACGTTTCTCAGTACGGTGTCGTCCTGGTAACCGAGATTTACTGCCTTGAGACGTATCATTTTCTTCCTCTGTCCTATGGTCTACGAATGTGCCGGATAAACAGGCGCTCCCTTCATTACCAAGCAATAAAACAGAAGAATTTTAAGATGGGATTCAAATTCGATTTGAATACTGTTTGGAAAACAGTAGGATTTTATTTTTAAAAAATGAAATTCAGGAGAATATACTTGAGGTATTGATTATAAAGAGTATCCTTTATTAGGTTTAAAAGTTGTCATATTCCTGCTCAACTCTATGGCAATAAGTCTTTCACACGCATCCATGGAAATTCAGTATCATGAAAATAAAGACTGAAATCATCAACTCCATCTTTATCGTCACCTTTGAAGGGCCCCGTCTGGACGCCTCCTTTGCCCAGGATTTTCTTAACGCCATGAAAGGATTTATCCAAAAAGGTCATTTGGATATCCTCCTGGATCTGACAGCCGTCGATTTTGTTGACAGCACCGGACTTGGCTCCATTGTCCGCTGCCTCAAAGAAATCGATTCACGTGGACAACTGGTCCTCTGCGGAGTGAATGAAATGGTCCTCAGCCTGCTTCAAATGACCCGCTTGGATAAAATATTTACGCGGGCAGCAGATCGAGACGAGGCCTTGAACAGCCTCTCGTGGCAAAGACCAAAAAGAACCGGAACGACAATTTCTGCGGTATCTGGAATTCCTAAAGAAGATGAGGATGACTATGCGATTCTGCTTGAAGTGGAAGACGCAGACGTGAAAGAAATCGCCAGCGATGAACGAAGAAGACACCGAAGAATAGGACATCGGCAAATTCTGGATGAAGATCTCGTTGCCTACTGTACCAATACAGCCACAGGAAAAAACTCCACTGCTGTTATCCTCAACATCAGTCCAGGCGGAATATTGATGATATCGACTTCTCACCACTCCATTGGTGATGAGTTGCTTATAAGGAGTAGTATTGGAAAAAATTTCAAGTTGAAGGAACTCACTGTTATCCGCTCATGCCATGATGGAGAATATGGACTTGAATTCATGAACCCTTCAGAAAAAACCAGTCTTTTTTTAAACCAGCTTACCGGCGCCGTGATCCTTGAGCATAATGATAGATTCCGTCATTTTTGATCGAATTCATATCCATATGGTTTCCCCACACCTCAAATAACTGACGTGATTCCTTCAAGTTCGTCCATCTCCTTTCGTATCCCTGCACAACTCAACAATATTTGCCTGCTTGGCATCTCTGCTCGAGCCCTTTTTTCCAGTCTTGGCTTTGGTAAAACAGATGCATTTCAACTCGAACTGGCCGTGGTTGAAGCTGCCAATAATATTGTCTTACACGCCTATCAACAGGAAAAGAATACTGCTCTCGACATGGAGTTTTCCGTCACAGAAGACAGGGTAACCTGCACCTTTGTGGACCAGGGAAAACCGGCAGACTTTCTTCGAGAACACCAACCAATATGCCGTTGTAATGATCTACAGTTGCTCGCAGAAAATAAGAGAGGTATCGCTCTTATCTATGAGATAATGGATGAAGTGAGCTACACGCGAAAAGAAGAGGACAATGTTCTCACCTTGGTAAAATACTTATAACAGTTATCCCAACATGCCCGATAAAAACATGGACCACTCTGATAATCTCACCACAATCCTGGTCGTTGATGACAGTGAAGCCGTAAGAGTCCTGGTCAGGACCTATCTTCAGGAAGCTGGATACCGGGTCTTTGAAGCGGTTGATGGGTTGTCAGGACTGAAAATCTGTCGCAGTCAGCTCCCTGATTTAATCCTGCTGGACATTTCCATGCCCAAAATGAATGGATTTGAGCTGTGCGCTATACTGCAGAAAGAAGAACTGTTGCGTACTATTCCTGTCATCATGCTCACAGGACACGATAAAACCGAATCAAAGACAAAGGCCTTTGCTCTCGGGGCAGTTGACTATCTCACAAAACCCTTCAGCAAGGGAGAGATTCTGGCAAGAATCCGCACCCATTTAAAAATCAGCAGCCTGACCCGTTCATTACAACAGACAAACAGCGAGCTGCTCGCCAACCAGGAAGAGCTGATGCAAGGTATTCAGGCGGCGGCAGAGCTCCAGAAAAACCTTCTCCCCAAACGAGTCCCCGATTGCAAGCAACTACGCTTCGCTTCCTATTTCAGCCCCTGCCAGGGTGTGGGGGGAGATATTTACAACATTCAGCGACTGAATGATGAGCATCTGGGCCTCTTTATCCTTGATGTCAGTGGTCATGGTTTTCCTGCCGCCATGATGACAGCCCTTGCTGCCCAGGCACTGTGTCAGTCTGGCGGAATTGTGAAAAAAGCCGGATTACGGGATACCCATGAAACCATCACTCCGCCGGGAGAAGTTTTGCAGGATCTTGATCGGGAATTTCCCATAGAACGTTTCAATCTGTACATGACCATCGTCTATCTCCTTTTTAACACGAGCCATAATACATTCCGCTATTCCTGCGGTGGCCACCCTCCTCCCATTCACATTTGCCGCACCGGCAGTGTCTCTCTCCTGGATGCAGGTGGGCCTCCTGTAGGACTTGGCGGGCTTGGTGGTGCATGGTTGGAAGGAGAGGGGTCTCTCAGCTGCGGAGACAGAATTTTCTTTTATACTGATGGTATTATCCACCATGCAAATGAAAAGGGGGAAGTCTATTCCCAGGATCGTCTCATTGACTCAATAAAGAAAAGTCGAGACATCTCCCTGCAGGCTGCGGTACAGAATATCATGGGGAATTTGAAACAATTTGGCAACCAGACTGACCCTGATGACGACATCACCCTTCTGGCCGTGGAACGAGTTGAATAACTGCTAAAAAGAGAAAGGAGCCGACGTCCTTTCCCCCTGACACGAACAGAGCCGACCCGGATCAAGGGAAAAGGGAGCAACAGGCCTGAAAATATTTCCTTTATTCTCAAGCGCTTTTAGCGAAGAGAAATATCCGCATCTTCTGCAGTCTCACCAATGTGAGAGACATATATTTGCACAAAGGCAGGGTCCTCACCCAGGCCTGTGCTTACCGGGATCACTTCATACCCATCTTTTTTCAAAATAGAAAGCCAGGAATCATCTTCAGGACCTGCCATATCATTCATGGCATGATCACCTGCCACCACCATGAAGGG
>Ga0180007_10006561_pt1 | contig 11329 bp, 8 predicted proteins | sample MM_PC_MetaG_FD_121122 | JGI IMG/M metagenome (GOLD analysis project Ga0180007, IMG submission 121122) | Groundwater microbial communities from the Aspo Hard Rock Laboratory (HRL) deep subsurface site, Sweden - MM_PC_MetaG | ecosystem: Environmental > Aquatic > Deep subsurface > Groundwater...
CCTGCTCGGCCGGAAGGTCGTCCTCGGAGTTGAAAAAGGAAAAGCCGCGCCGTCGGCCGAGGTACGTGAGCGCCGTCCGCAGTTCGGGTTGGAAGATGATGATGAAGGCGACCACCCAGACGGTCTGCAGCGAGGCGATGATCTGCTTGACGACGATCATGCCCAGTCGATCGGCGATCCAGGAGAGGACCACGAGCAGGCCCAGCCCTATGAACATCTGCACCGCTCGTGTCCCGCGCACCAGCAGCAGCAGCCGGTAGAGCAGAAACGCCACGATCGAGATGTCGAGGATGTCGATGATCAGGGAATTGGCAATGGCATCCAGCATGGTCGCTCCTTCGACGGCTCAGACTAACCCAAGCGGTCGTTCGCCTCAATCACGGATCGTGCGCCGGGGTGAGATCGCTCGCAGCACCCGGAGGAACTGGACCGACTCGGCGACGTCGTGGACCCGGACCACGGCGACTCCGGCCTGGAAAGCGGCCGCCACCGCAGCCAGGCTGCCGGGCAGTCGATCGGCCACCGACGTGCGGCCGAGGTGATCGATGAACGATTTGCGTGACGCGCCGAGCACCAGGGGACGTCCGTCCCCGAGACGGTCGAGAGCAGTCAGCAGGGCCAGATTGTGGTCAAGGGTCTTGCCGAAGCCGATTCCGGGATCGACGAGAATCCTGTCCCCCTCGACGCCGGCGCTCTCGGCTTCGGAGGCGCGTCGGGCGAGGTGGTCCGCCACCTCGGTCACGACGTCGTCGTAGTGCGGGTTGTCCTGCATCGTGCTGGGCCTACCGGGCATGTGCATCAGGATGAGGCCGGCGTTGTGACGGGCCACCAGGGGGAACATGCCGGGATCGTGCTGGCCGGCGGAGATGTCGTTCACGGCGTCGACGCCGGCATCGAGTGCGGCCGCCGCCGTCGAGGCGCGACAGGTATCAACGCTCAGGGGAAGATCGCAGACCTCTCGAACAGCGGTGATGGCCGGCAGGAGGCGAGCCAGTTCTTCATCGCCACCGATCGGCTCGGCGCCGGGCCGTGAGGACTCGGCGCCGAGGTCGAGGATGTCGGCGCCTGCTTCGGCCATGGCGGCGGCCGCCGTCGCAATGGTTTCGGAATCCACCCGCGACGCTGCATGGAAACTGTCGGGGGTCGTATTGAGGATGCCCATGACCAACGGACTATTGCGGAACGTCAGCGTCCGGTCGCCCCAGCGAAAAGAAGCGACACCGGAATGTGGCGTCGCTTCGCTGGAGGTTCGGGATGCCGTCGGCCGGGTCACTCCTGTTTTCCGGGTGGGGCGGTGATTTCGTCGGGGGCTTCGGTGGTTTCCGCCATCGGGTCGGAGTCGTTCTGGTCGTCGGTGCCATCCTCGTCTGTCAGGTCGGAATACGGCAGGGGCAAATCCTCGACGACCAGTTCCGGCAGCGGCTGGCCGCTCATGACCAGGGCGATTTCCTCGCGGTCGAGGGTCTCGCGTTCGAGCAGGGCTTCGGCCATGGCCTTGACCTTGTCTCCATGCTCAGCCAGAAGTTGCCGCGCCCTTTCGAGCTGCTTCTGGACGATGCTGCTCACTTCGTCGTCGATCTGTTGCAGCGTCCGCTCGCTCAGGGAGCGCCGTCGGCCGTACTCGCGGCCAAGGAAGACCTGCTCGTCGCCCTCGGAGTACGAGATGGGGCCCATCGCCTCGCTCATGCCGACCCTGGTCACCATGAAGCGCGCCGTGCTGGTGACGCCCTGGATGTCCGAGATGGCGCCGGTGTGGATTTCGCCGATGTACAGCTCCTCGGCCACGCGTCCGCCGAGGGCGACGCAGATCTGGTCGAGATACTTGTTCCGGCTCTGATGGTACACGTCTTTTTCGGGCGGCATGAAGGTGAGTCCGAGTGCCTGGCCGCGGGGCACGATGGTGACTTTCTCGGTCGAGGACGCGTGCTCGCAGAGCTCGGCCAGGATGGCGTGGCCCGCCTCGTGGAAGGCCGTGATCCGCTTGTCCTCGTCGGTCAGGATCATGCTGCGGCGTTCGGGGCCCATCATGACCTTCTCGCGGGCGTCCCAGAAATCGTCCATGGTGACTTCGGGACGGTCCTTGCGGGCCGCCAGCAGGGCGGCTTCGTTCACGAGGTTCTCCAGGTCCGCTCCGGCCAGGCCGCTCGTCCCGGCGGCGATGCGTTTCAGGGAGATGTCGTCGGCCGACTTGATCTTGCGCATATGGACCTTGAGGATCGCCTCGCGGCCGTTGAGGTCGGGCATGTCGACGGTGATGCGGCGGTCGAAGCGGCCGGGACGCATCAAGGCCGGATCGAGCACGTCGGGCCGGTTGGTTGCTGCGACCAGGATGACGCCCTCGTTGCTCTCAAACCCGTCCATCTCGACCAGCAGCTGGTTCAGGGTCTGCTCGCGTTCATCGTGACCGCCGCCCAGTCCGGCCCCGCGATGGCGCCCGACGGCGTCGATCTCGTCGATGAAAATGATGCAGGGGGCGTTCTTCTTGCCCTGCTCGAACAGGTCGCGCACGCGCGAGGCACCCACGCCCACGAACATCTCCACGAAGTCCGATCCGCTCATGCTGAAGAACGGTGTTCCGGCCTCGCCTGCGACGGCGCGGGCCAGCAGGGTTTTGCCCGTGCCCGGCGATCCGACCAGCAGGGCACCCTTGGGAATTCGTCCGCCAAGGCGCTGGAATTTTTTCGGGTTACGCAGGAAATCGATGATCTCCTGCAGCTCGTATTTGGCCTCGTCGCAGCCCGCCACGTCCTTGAAGGTGGTCGAGGGCTTGTCCATGTTGAAGAGCTTGGCCTTGGACTTGCCGAAGCTGAACGCCTTGTTGCTGCCGCCCTGCATCTGGCGGATGAAGAACAGCCACAGCACCAGGATGAGCAGGAAGGGCAGATAGTACGTGACGATGATCGAGATCCAACTCGTCTTATGGGTGTCGCCGCGGAGATAGGCTTCGGGGTTGTGCCCGCGGACCCACTCAGGGAAGGCGGGATCTTCGGCCAGCAGCACCAGACTGAACCTGGTGACGATCGGTTCCTGGTCGTTGGAAAGCATGATCTCGGTCGGTATGACGAGCTCGCCCTGCACTTCGCGGTCGGTCTTGGTGAGCGACTTGATGTTGCCCATCTCCACCTGGTCCTTGAACGCTGTCCAGCTGATCTCGTGTACGTTCTCACGGTCGACAGACATCATCTGGAAGGTCATGAACACCAGCAGGAGAAGCAGCAGCCAAAAACCAGCTGTCCTGCCTGGTAATCCGTTGCGCCGGCCGGTGCCGGGTCCGCGGGGGGGGATTTTCTGGGACATGGGACTCCTTGTGGTCTCGATTCCTCGAGGTCTTTTGTCTCCCCTGCTGCTTCTGTGCAGCATACGAAAGCGAACCCGGCCGTCAGACGTCGCCCGGGTCGATGTCTCGAGTCAGGGAATCAACGAGCAGTGTAAGCCCCCGAGTCGCGGTCGGCAACAGCCGGGTGCGCTCATCTCTCATGATTCCGACCAGCCAGAAAGGACCATTATCGTCCTCTACAAGCATGATGCTTCTGCGATCACGGGTGGGGACCCTCGCTTCGCGCAGCAAGTCGCTGACTTTCTTGTGCCCCGGCAGACCAAAAGGCTGCATTCGATCTCCTGGTCGCCAGGGCCGGATTCGGGGCGGTCCGACCAGAACGTCCTGCGGGAGGGTCAGGTTCCACCGCTGGACTGGTGGCGACCATCCCTCTTCGGGAGCCGGATCGGTCAGATCTTCTGTCCGGGCCTCGCTCACCGTCAGACGCAGGTGCGGGGTCGAGGGTTCCTTAGCTCGGACGGGTCGGATCTTCAGGATTTCAAACTCCCGTTCGGCCGTCCAGCCCTCCGGCAGCTCCAGACGGGAGCCGGATCGGGCGGATCCGAGCCAGGTTCTCAAGGTCTCGATGTGCGAGGCTTCGAGGGCGGACCGTTGTGTGCCGCCTTGGGTCACGACTCGGCGGATCGCCCGGGCCGCCAAGGCGGGCGGCAGATCGATCAGCCCGGTCACGGGAAAATCGCATTCGGCGAGGCCGTCGTCACGCCATTTCGAACGCAGGCCGTCGACGGCACGGTCGAGTGCTTCGACGTCGAGACGCAGCAACTCGGCCGATCTTGCCGGACCGCGTCGGCCGCCGGGACCGAACAGATCGTCCAGGACCGGGAGCAGGTCGCGACGCATGCGGGCTCTCAGGTTGTTTCCGTGGAGGTTGCTGGCATCGACGCGGTAGTCGCGTCCGAGGTCGGCCAACGTCCGGAGGATCGTCTCGCGATCCAGGGTGAGCATGGGGTGACTGAAGGAACCGGAACGGGGTCGAATCCCCGTGAGGCCGTCGAGGCCGGCGCCGCGAAACAGCCTCATCAACACGGTTTCTACCTGGTCGTCGGCGTGATGACCTGTGGCGCAGACCGACAACTCGCTGCGCCGCTGCAGAACCGAGAGCAGATACGACTGTCGGATGTGGCGAAGATGGGCTTCGCCCGCCGTCGAGTCGCCCATCGCGACATCGGAGTGGAAGGGAACCCCCTTGTCGGCGCAGAGGACGCGACAAAACTCGAGATCGGCATCGGCCTCGGCCCCCCGCAGCCCGTGGTGAAGGTGGGCGGCCTCGACTGGGGCATCCTGGCGGTCGCGGCGGACGACGGCGGCTTCGAGCAGGAGAACCGAATCGGGTCCTCCGGAGAGCCCCACGAGCACACCTGCGGGCTCGGCCATCTCAATGGTCGCGTCGATCGCATCCGCGATGGAGTGGAGAATGAAATCGGGAGAAGTCATGCGGGAGCACCGCCAGGCAGAAAAAAATGGTAGCGGCTCAGGGACTCGAACCCCGGACACTCGGATTATGATTCCGATGCTCTAACCAGCTGAGCTAAGCCGCCACCATTATTCGCAATGTCACGCCGAATCGCTCCGGCATCGGGAATCTAGACGACGGCTCGGGGCTTGTCAAGCAGGTGGCCGGAGAGTATCGTCGAAATTCAGTGAACGCAAGAAGTTGGAGACACCACCAGAAAACGGGAGTTGGCCGATGAATGAAATGGTCTTCAGCAGGTTCGTGACAATCCTCACCAGCCCGGGTGCTGTGATGGCCCAGGTTCGGGACTTGCCACGCTGGACGGCGGCGGCTCTGATCATCGTGACCTGCGTCGCGATCTACGCCGGGATCACTCTTCATATCACGGGTCCGGAGCAGGTCGATGCACTCCAGGAAACCCGCTTCGGCGAGATGATGGACGCCGAACAGATCGACGAGATGTACGCCCAGTTCGAAGACATCCAGTTCAAGAATCGGGTGCTCAGTGGGCTTCAGGCCGGATTCGCCTCGCTGATCTCGGTGTTCGTCTGGACGCTGGTCTACCTGCTGTTCGGCAAGTTGGCCGGTGGACAGGGCAGCTTCACCCAGCTGCTCGGGGTGACGATGTGGTCGAGCTATGTCGGTCTCGGTCTCCACTCGTTGGCGAAGATCCCGCTGGTCCTGGCCAAGGGGTCGGCGATGGACGTTTCGATCGGCCCCGCGGTGCTCGTGGCCAGCCGGGGAGCTCTCGATCCGGTGTTCCAGTTCCTGTCGATGTTCGACGTGTTCAGCCTCTGGGGGCTGTACCTGGTCGTGCTCGGCCTGCAGAGCATTCACGGCTTCGACCGCAACAAGGCGGCGATCGTGGGGGGCTCGGGCTGGTTGCTCATCGTCCTGGTGTTGTTCGGACTCGGTCGCCTGGTGATGTGAAGCGACCCCTGAGGAGGCAATCGTGAAGAAGTGGTGGATCATCGGTGGTGTGGTGGTGGTGGTCGGTCTGATCGCCGCCAACATGCTGACCTCCGGGCGTCAGGTTCCCGAAGTCGAGACCGTTGAGATCGCGCGCAAGGATCTTGTGGAAACCGTGTCAGCGTCTGGGACGCTGACACCCAAGCGCAAAGTAGACGTGAGCGCCAACACCATGGGACGCATCACGCGTCTCGCTGTGGCCGAAGGCGACACCGTCCTCGAAGGGGATTTCCTCCTGGAAGTCGATCCAACCGAGTACGAGTCCATGGTCCGAAGCTACGAAGCCGCAGTGGCAACGGTCGAGGCGGATCTCGAACTGACCTTGGCGACGGCCGCCCAGTCCCGCTCCGACCGGGACAGGATCGAATCGCTGCACGAGCTCGGCCTCGTATCGGATGAGCAGTGGCAGACCGCGACCACTTCGGTCAGCGTGGAGGCGGCCCGCGTCGAATCCGCCCGGGCCCGTTTGCGCCAGGCCCAGGCCAATCTCGACAAGGGGCGTCACGACCTTTCCAAAGTGACGATCCGGGCTCCCATGTCCGGCGTCGTCACGCGCCTGAACGTTGAAGAGGGTGAGAACGCGGTGATGGGCTCCCTGAACATGGCCGGCACCGTGTTGCTGGTGATCGCCGATCTCACGACCATGGAGGCCGAGGTCGACGTGGACGAAACCGAGGTTGTGCGGGTCGATGTCGGCCAACTCGTCGACGTGGGGATCGACGCGTTTCCCGACACGACCTTCGCCGGCGTAGTGACCGAAGTCGGGAACAGCCCCATCTACACCAGCACCGGCCAGAATCGTCAGGCGGTCGACTTCAAGGTGACCATCACGTTGACGGACAAGATCGTCGGCGTCCGACCGGGACTCTCGGCCAAGGCCGACATCCGGGTCGCACGTTCAGAAGGTGCCCTGGCCCTTCCGATCGGCGCGGTGATGGTGCGCGACTGGCCTCCTCGCGAGGAAGGCAAGCGCCGACGCGGACGCAGCTCCGAAGCTGCGTCCGACACGATCGACGTCGAATACCAGGAGAAGGAAGGCGTCTTCCGACTGGTCGACGGAGTCGTCTCCTTCGTTCCGGTCACGCTCGGCATTACCGGCGAAGACGACTTCGAGGCCTTGAGCGGCGTGGAGGAGGATTGGACAATCGTGACCGGCCCGTTCCGGGAGCTGAGGGACCTGGAGCACGGCGACGAAGTGAAGATCGAAAAAAAGAAACGCGGTCGCCGCGATGACGGTGAAAGCTAGGCCATGAACCTGTTCGAAGGCGTACGCTTGGCGTTGACCAGCCTCCGCGACCACAAGTTGCGGACGTTCCTGACCCTGCTCGGGAACATCGTCGGCACCATGAGCGTGATCACCGTCGTGTCGCTGATCAACGGCGTCGACATCTACGCCCGGCAGAAGGTGCTCGAGGAGGGATCGAACGTCTTCACGGTGTCCCGCGTGAACATGTTCACGATCCTGACCGATCTCGATGCTTTCCTCGATTCCCTCGGCAATCCCGACATCACCCTCGACGACCGGGACTGGCTCGAACGCAGGATGGAGACCGCCTCGGCGGTCGGAGCCCATGTGGAGCGATCGGCGGATCTGCGTGTCCAGGGACGGAGTTCCCGGAACATCGCCGTGCGCGGCAAGACCGCCGATTATCCCCTGCTCGAGGATGTTCCCCTGCATGTCGGTCGTCATCTGAACCATCATGACGTGGCCGCGAGTCGACCTGTGGTGGTGCTCGGCTGGGATGTGGCCCAGGATCTCTTCCCGGGCGTCGACGACCCGACCGGCGGCATCGTGAAGCTCTCCGGCCGCCACCTGACGGTCATCGGCGTGGGGGAGGATCGCGGCACCGTGCTGGGCAACAGCCGCAACAGGTTCGCCGTGATCCCCGTGACGACCCATCTCAAGGTGTTTGGTGGGAATGCCTCGGTGGACATCAAGGTCGCCGCCGCCGATCTGACCGTCATGGAAGCCGCCCAGGACGAGGCCCGCTACTGGATGCGGCAGCGCCACAAGCTCAAGCCCATGGAAGACGACGATTTCGGCATCGTCACACGGGACGAACTGATGAACCTGTGGACGGGAGTCTCCACGGCCATCTACACGGCGTTGACCCCGCTGGTGGGGATCAGTCTGATCGTCGGCGGCATCGTGCTGATGAACATCATGCTCGTGGCGGTGACCGAACGGACTCGCGAGGTGGGAATCCGCAAGGCGGTCGGGGCGACGCGCAAGGCGATCCTCTGGCAGTTCCTGGTGGAGTCGATCACCCTGTCGCTGACCGGCGGTGTGCTGGGCATCCTGATCGGTCTCGGACTGGCGGGCCTGATCGCCGCGGTCTCGCCCCTGCCCTTCGCGTTCGCAGCCTGGGCGCCGATGCTCGGTCTGGCGGTCACCTTCATCATCGGTCTGACGTTCGGCACCTATCCCGCCTGGAAGGCGGCCGGACTCGATCCCGTGGAGGCGTTGCGTCGTGAGTAAGGTGATGCCCCTGAGCGAAGCGGTGAGCCAGGCGTTCGCGACCATCCGCGGCTGGAAGCTGCGCAGCGCCCTGCTGATTGTCGGGGTGGCCATCGGCGTCGCGACGCTGCTGGCGATTTCCACCATCGTCTCGGGTCTCAGCGGCAAGATCCGCGACGACATCGTCTCGTCGGCGCAGCCCTATCTCTACGTGGCCCGCTACCACGGTCTCGGTGGAGAGGACATGGAGGCCAAGCTGCGGCGGCCCCAGATCATGCCCGAGTGCATCGGCGCCATGGACGCCGTCCCGGGTGTGGAGGGCATCGACTACATGGTTCAGATGAACGAAGGCACGATCCTGCATTACGGCGAGAACCGCACGAACATCGTCCAGGTCTTCGGGGCGTCGGACCAGTTCCCGTCGCTCTATTCCTTCACGGTCGGGACAGGCCGCTTCTTCACCGCCGACGAACTGGCGTCTCGCCGCAAGGTCTGCGTCCTGGGCGACGGTCCCCGCGAAACCCTGTTCCCGAGAATCGATCCGGTCGGCAAGCGACTGCGCATCGAAGGGGAGGAGTACCTGATCGTCGGCGCTATCGCCAGCCGGCGTCACGTGCTCGGCCAGATGGGCGACAACTTCGTCGTGGTACCGTGGACGTCGTACGAGCGGGACTTCGTCGTTCGAGATAACGAGGACCGTTCCATGGCGGTCACCGTGCGCGAAGGCTGGGATACCGACGCCGTGAAAGCCGACGTGGCCGGAGCCCTGCGCAAGGTGCGCGGTCTGCGTCCCGGCCAGGAAAACGATTTCGAGATCGTGACTTCGGAAACCTACGGGGAACTCGTCGACCAGCTGACCCAGGGTGTGGCCATCGTCCTGGTCGTCCTGTCCTCGATCGGGCTGATGGTCGGTGGGATCGGCGTGATGAACATCATGCTGATCTCGGTCACCGAGCGGACCAGGGAGATCGGACTGCGCATGGCTGTGGGAGCCCGCCGCGGCGACGTGCTGCGCCAGATCCTGGTCGAGGCTGCGATCCTGACCGGGCTCGGCGGCGTCCTCGGAGTCGTGATCGGCTATGTGGGAGCCTGGGGCGCCACGCGCGCCCTCCAGTTCCCCTTCGAGTTCCGACCCCTGATGGTCGTGATCGCCGTGGTGTTTTCCTGCGCCATCGGCGTGTTCTTCGGCCTCTACCCAGCCAACCGGGCTTCGCGCATGGATCCAGTCGAAGCCTTGCGTCACGAGTAGGGTGGTTTTGGTGGCCTGCCTTGCCGTGAACGGCCCTCTCTCCGTATGCTGTCGGTTATGAATCGACACTCGATTACAATCGCCATGGTCCTGGCGCTGGTCACGATGCTGTTCACAGCCTGCGGAAGCGACCCCGGCCAGCCGTCGTCGACCGCGACCCTTTCGGTCACCGTCGTTCCGCAGACACTGGCTGCGCCCTGGAGCCTCGTCGGCCCGGGCGACTACAGCTTCATCGGTGCCGGTACCCAGGCTGTGACCGGTCTCGAAACCGGCCCCTATACCATGACCTGGGGACGTCTCGCAGATTGGTTCGCGCCGGATCCCTTGGTGGAAACGATCCTGGTCGACGCCGGAGCCACGTTGGAACGGGTCGGCGAGTATCGACAAAGGAGCGCGATCGAGGTGTCACCGGGGCCAGGCGACATCGCAGCGTCGTGGCGTCTCGAAGGACCGGACCAGTGGCAGTCCGACGGCGTGGGAAACGATATCCGGACGGATCTGGAAGCCGGTCTCTATACCTTGACCTGGCAGGATTTCCCTGGGCACGACCTGCCCGAGCCGGACACGGAGCAGCACGAGCTCCTGGAAGGCGAAGTCCATGTCTTCGAGGGTTTGTATGGCGTGCGGAACGGATCGATCACCATCGAAACGCAGCCGATCGATCTCGTCCCGCACTGGACACTCACCGGACCAGCCGGCGGTATCAGCCAAGGTGCCGGCTCCGCTGAACTGACGGAATTGCCGCCCGGCGACTACGTGCTCGAGTGGATCGATACCCCCGGATGGCTGACTCCCGGACCGAATCCTGGAGGGCTGACCCTGGCGTCAGGCGGCCATTTGACGGTCGAGGTCTTGTTCATCCCGACCCGTCTCGAAGAGGTGGTTCCGGCCGGCACGTACATGATGGGCGGGCCCGAGGATGAAATCGGATCCGAAGTGGATGAATTGCCGATTCACCGCGTGACGCTGACCAACGACGTCCTCTTTTCCGTGACCGAAGTGACCAACGCCCAGTATCTCGCCCTGGCCCAGTGGGCCTACGACCAGGGGCTGGCGGACTGCGACGGCGTCTCCCTGACCGACGCCCTCGGGTCGGGCCGCGAGCTGCTCAATATGGGCGACGAGATGTGCGAAATCGGTTTTGCCGCCGGGACGTTCTTTCTCAAGAACGTGGGTTGGGACGGACTGAATCCCGAGAATCCCGTGGCGTTGGTGTCCTGGTTCGGAGCGGTCATGTATTGCGAGTGGATGAACATCTTCTCCGGCCTGCCGCGCTCCTACGACCTGGGGTGGGTCTGCAACGGCGGCAACCCCTACGGCGCGGTGGGGTATCGGCTCCCGACCGAAGGGGAATGGGAGTACGCCTGCCGGGCGGGAACGACGACGGGATTTTCCAATGGCGAAATCACCAACGGCGAGTGCTCCGACCCGGTCCTGGATCAAGCGGGCTGGTACTGCGGCAACTCCGGCGGGCGCTTGCGACCGGTGGCGCAGCTTCTCCCGAATCCGTGGGGTCTTTACGACCTGCACGGAAACGTCTTCGAATGGTGCAACGATATCTCGGGGATTTATTCGAGTGCGAACCAGGTGAACCCTGTGGGTCAGCCCGAGGGTGAACGGAGGGTTTTGAGAGGCGGTGCCGCGTATTCCCAGAAGGAGCGGGCGTACAACTGTCGATCCGCCAACCGCAGTGAAGGGGCGCGTTCCATCGGCGAGCGTTACATCGGAATCCGCGTGGTCCGCACGGTGCCTGGGGCCTAGGCGCGGGATCGGCCCCGGCATGCCCCACTACATTTCGACCTTCAGCACCCGTTTGACCGCCAGACCGCCCAGCACCGAGAACAAACAGAACATCCAGAACCA
>Ga0180007_10006562_pt1 | contig 11329 bp, 15 predicted proteins | sample MM_PC_MetaG_FD_121122 | JGI IMG/M metagenome (GOLD analysis project Ga0180007, IMG submission 121122) | Groundwater microbial communities from the Aspo Hard Rock Laboratory (HRL) deep subsurface site, Sweden - MM_PC_MetaG | ecosystem: Environmental > Aquatic > Deep subsurface > Groundwater...
ACCACAAAGGTTACAGCAAAGGCTCAAGAGCGACTTTTGAATGCGGTAGAACACGGATGGAAGCCTACCGGAAAGAAAAAATGGCGACAAAGTTCAGACGGTAAAGTAAAAACATAAAAGCGTCTCATAATTTGAGTATTTTTAGAGATTATCTTCAAGGTTTGGTGGAGACGCTTTTTCCGAGAAGATAATCTCCTAAAGCCCTTAAGTCAAAGGGTTTTGGGACATATCGCCCCTCTTCAAGGGCGTTAAAAAAGGAAGTTAAATAATATGCCAAACCAAATAAATCTGGCTCCGGAGTTTACTCCGAACGAACCAGAGGAAGTAAAGCAGGAAGAAGGAAAACTTCCAGAGGAGCAACTTCCGCCTCAAGAACAACCTGCTGAAGAAACAGAACCCGCCGGCGAACAGGAAGCCGTAAAACCTGAAGGGGAAACAATCAGCGAAGATACCGAAGAAGAGGCAAAAAAACAAATTTTAGGGTTAGAATCAGAGCGTCAAAAGCTCTTGGACGAGATAAAAACTCTTAGAGGAGAAAGAAGAGAGTTAAAACAAGAGCAAATAGATAAAGTTGACGATCAATTGATTCAGGCAAAAGACGAGATTTCAGACCTTTATCCGGAGGATGTCAAAACATTCGAAAGGATAGCTAAAGCAAAAGGATTGATTTCTGAAGACAGGGTCAAGAAAATGGTGTATGACACGGCCAAACAGCAGACTCTTGACAGTTTTTTAGAAAAATATCCTGAGTTTAAGCCAGAGAATGATTCTGAGGATAAAAACTGGAATGCTTTGCAAAGGGAACTTTCCCTTTACAAAATGCCTGAAAATCCTAAAATGCTTGCTACTTTGCTCGAAAGAGCAAGGAAGCAGATAATGCCATTTTCTTCAGGTGAACAGAATACTGCTTCCCAAAGAAGAATAAAAACAGCTTCTTCTGGAGCAGGCGGTATTCAACGTTCTTCTTCTCAGAAATCGCTGACTTCCGAACAAAAAGAGGTCTTCCGTCGAGGCGGTTGGACTGAAGAAGAAATCAAAAACATAGAAAATAATTTATAAAAGATGCCTTTTAAATTAGTTTCGAGTGGAGGTGCAGATCTAAACCCTACGATGATTGAATTGGAATCATCTGGTTCTGTTGTTATCGGAGACCTTTTAGCTTTTAAAGAAGCTGATGGTGCTGTTCAAAGAATTGGAAGAATGACTACTAATCTTGGCTGCTATCGTTTATTTGCGGTAGCTGCCTCTAATGTCAGCACTGCAACAGGTAGAGCGCAGGTCATTCCGATAAATGAACTTCAGATTTGGGAAGCAGATACTACAGCAGCAACTAATGTAAGCTATGTTGGCTTTACAGTAGCGCCAGATACTTACGCATATTTGAGCGGAGCTGCAGAAGCTTCCGGAACATCAGGTGTTTTTACTATTCTTGGAAATGTCGGCGCAACTTCAGACAACAAAGTTACGGGAAGATTTAATCGGACTCCAATGAATGACGTTTAATAAACTATCATGCCAAATCCATTAACATTATCAGATGCTGCAGATTTGATAGACGTTTCAATTCAAGAAATATTCTTGAAGGGTTCTGAAAAAGAATCACAACTCTATAAGCAAATCTGCAATGTCGAGACTGGTGTTACCGATTATTACCTGAAAGACAGTTCGCTGACTGGATTAAGCTATGCTGGCAGAATTATTGAAAACGCTGCTGTTACAGCTCAATCTCCTGTGCAAGGCTTTGATAAAACTTATACACAGGTTCAATTTGGAGTGTTGCTTTCCTTTACCAAGCCAGATTGGTTCTTCGGGATTAAGAAAAGAAATTTGACCCGAATTACCCAAGAGGCGGTAAAAGCTTGTTCCGATAAAAGGGAATTGCTTGTATTCGATCGATTGGACAATGGTTGGGCAACTTCTTATACCGTTAACGATATTTCAGGCAATTATGCCGTTTCTATCGCAGGAGGCGATAGCGTGGCAATGTTTTCCGCTTCTCATACGAGAGAAGATGGAGGTAATAAATGCTGTGCCTCCCTAATGCAAATAATTTCGTCATTGTTAAAAAGCATTAGCTTCTCTTATTGTTCTTTGTCAATTTAAACTACTTCTAAATATTTGGAACGCTAAGTATTTGACTAAAATCTATGATTTGGTATGATAGAGTATATGGCACCATCAAATCAAAAGGTCAAATATATGCCAATCAAAGGGAAGATTTCTAAAGTTGATATAATTTATACCGCAGGATTGATAGACGGAGAAGGACATATCGTAATAGAGAAAGCACGAAGGAATAATCCAAAGTATAAATGCCCAGCCTACATTTTAATGGTGGGTTGCACGAATACGAATAAACAGATTATCGAATGGTTATTCAAAGTATTCGGGTCTTCAAAACCACTAAGAAAAAGAAATTACGGGCATACCAATTGGAGAGCAGGGTATGAATGGAATGTATCAGCAATTAAGGCTCTTAAATTCTTAGAAACTATTTATCCTTATTTGCGAATAAAGAAAGAACAGGCAAAATTAGCCATTAAATTTCAGAAAGAAAAAATGGCTAAAAGAAAATTTATATCTTCGGGCAAGTTAAGAGGTAATACTCTTTCTAAAGAGACGCTTGTTTATAGAGATAAAATATATCAACAAATGCACTTCTTAAATACAGGAAGGCATAGAATATCACCCGTAGAGACTTAACGAAGTAGCCCCCAGCGAAATGGGGTGAAGTGAAAGTCCGACCTTATGGGAAACCATAAGAGGTAGATCAGAAATGACTACCCCGTTTTTAACGAGTAACAAAATTCCAAAGACAGCTTGGAATAATCAGGTATATGACGGCACAACCTATAACATGGATTGGGAATATGACGCCCTGAAAGCAGCCCATAGGACAGCCGCTTTGATTAAGAATCCTGTTGGAAAGCCGATGAATATCAATCTTGACACTCTTGTAGTTCCAAGAGGATATGCGAATCATCACAGAGCTGTTGAAATTCTTGGCGCATTCCGGAAAGGATGGCAGCCAGCAACGTCAGACAGAGAAGGGCCAGGAGTCGCTGATTACAAGATTATTCCTACTCCTTGGATTACTACAAATACCGGCTATTGGTGGATAAAAATTAAAATGTTCACCTTAAATCTTTTCTTATCAATGGGGAAAACCCTGCAGAGGGCAACCCTCAGGAAGTTAGAATTAGTGATGTAGATGTTTGACAATTAGATTATTGTTTGGTAGAATGGATATATGACATTCAACAAACAAAAATGGAGTAAAGAGTATTATTTTAAAAACAGAAATAGGATATTGGCTTATAATAAAAAGTGGGCGAAAGAGAATCAAGATAAAATGAAAGTTATCCGTAGAAGATGGAGAATAAGTGATTCTGGGATAACCAAAAATAGAGAATTAGCTAATAAATGGGCAAAAAAGAACAAAGAATATGTCCATCATAATGCTTCTATCCAAAATGCTCGTCGCCGAAACGCTAAAGGTAATCATTCTTTAAGAGAATGGCAAGACCTAAAGAAAAAGTACAATTATCGGTGTGTAGGATGTGGTAAAAAGAAAAAATTAACTAAAGACCACATTAAACCGATAATAAAAGGCGGAACGAACTATATTTCTAATATCCAACCTCTTTGTTTCCATTGCAATACATCAAAAAAAGAATTCTAACACCTGCAGAGACTGAGTGAAAAGACACTCGAAAGAGTGAAGCGACAGTCCGAGCTACGAAGATAACAAAAGAAATCGTAGAGATAAGCAGAAATGACTTATCTTCCTTAAAAAAAGGAATAACAAAGCTGGTTTGATTCTTCGATGAAAGGCCCAACTTATGGGCTTCAATACAAAGAATCGCAGCCAATCAGTTTAGAAGGGCCGAATGTGGTATTCAGGACAGGAGAGATTCAATACAAAGCGACAACAATGTTTGATCTTGGTTTTTCAGACTCAAGGAATTGGGTCGGTAGTCAAAATGATAATACATAAGACTACTAGCATCAAAAGAAGCCAAGAATAAAGTTCGTAAATTCGGGGAAACCCCTAAGGGGCAATCCCGAGCCAAGCTTAGTTCCTTAGAGGAATTTTGAAGGTGTAGAGACTTGACACGAACTATTGTTCATTGACAATATATGTGAAACAAGGTATAATGACACTATGAAACATTGTTTATTGTGTCAAAAAGAGTTTACTCCGAGTAAATTTGACGATGGTCGTCAAAAGTTTTGTTGCAGCAAACATCAGCAAAACTATTGGTGTAAACAAAATCAAGAAAGAGTTAAATTAATCAGAAAGAAAACGAAAGAAAAACATAAAAAACAGATTAAGGAATATAATAGAAAATGGCATATTAAGAATAAAGAAAGAAACAGAGTTAGACTTTTAGCTTGGCGGAGAAAAAACAAAGCAAAGGTTGTTCAGCAAGTATTACTTAAAAGATATAGAGAAAAAGGATTAATTGGTTCTTATACTATAAAAGAATGGGAATGTTTAAAGGAAAAATATGGTCAAAGGTGTGCAATTTGTCAAAAGAAAAAAAAACTTACAAGAGATCATATTATTCCCGTTACCAAGAATGGAACAAATTATATTTCTAACATTCAGCCTCTTTGTAGGCAGTGTAACTCTCGCAAATTTAATCACATATTAAGTCAAAAACAATAAAGGGAAAGTCCGATACTCCGAGCAATCGGAGATAACAAAAAGTTCAATGATGTCAGAAACTGGGTAGGAAGTCAAAACGATAACACCTAACACTAGTAAAAAAAGCGTTTCAAGTGCTAATCCTTGTTAGTGCAAATCCTCCCCCTCTGGTCGGTTGCCTGAAGTCGAAAGGCAAGACTAAATGGAGAGCCGAGGAGGGGGAATTTAAAAATTCTCCAAAATGATAAAAATATGTTTAGGGGAGGACAACCATATTCAGAGTTTAGAGCTGTAAATAACAAAGATGGCAGATTTAGAATAACGGGAAATCCCTGGGGAGTGAAATTTGAAGTTCCGAGCGCTGCGTTAAATGCTAACAGGAAAGTAGATATTTGCGATGCTTCAGGTTCAATGGTGGTTAAAGGTTATCATATCTTTTTTGGCTCGGTTCAGGTTACAGGAACTATGTCACATGTCCCTGTTGGGGATTATATGACATGCAACGCAACTGTTAGCGGAGTAAAAACAAGTTCAGTAGTTTTCGCTAATGTTTTCACAACCGCAACTGCAACTGGATTATCAGTGGCTGCAACAAGATGCGTTACCGCAAACCAGATTCAGGTATTGGTGACCAATGTAACCGCCGCTACAATAGATAACGGAACATTCTTGATAAATTATATGGTCTTACACCCTGCAACTACTTAAAAATATGTATATTTCTGGACAACCATATTCAAACTTCAAAGCGATTAACCTGACTCAAGGAAAATTAAGGGTTGCAGATAAGACTATATCTACCACTGATTATAATGTCGTTCTTGCAACAACTCCTGGCACATTTACAGGAGAAAGAAAGGTTTATTTAAGAGATGCTGATGGTTCAATGTTTATTAAGGGATACCATATTGATTATGGTACTACTTCTATTGTGTGTAATGGAAACATCGCTGCAAGCGGAATAGCTACGACTTCTTGCAGTATTAGTGGAGTTTTGACAAGCGCGATTGTTCTGATAAATGCTACATCAAGTGCTCAAGTGCCTAGCTTTGTTCCATTCGGTGCTACTTGCCAGACCGCAGGAAAGGTTCTTATCCAATACTTTGTAGGAGCTGCAACGGCTGCTATAACTACAGTTCCGATAAGTTATGTCATCCTTAACCCTCAAACATCATAAACTATTATGTCTACAATAGCTGGTGAATCATATACAAATTTTAAGGCCGTTAATGTAAAAGACGGCGTGATAAGAGTGGCTGACACATACGCTACGACTAATTCCTATGGAGTTACCCTAAGAACAGCAGATGGCATTTTAACGGGTAATAGGAAAGTTTATGTTTGTGACGGGGCAGGATCAATGTTCCTGAAGGGATACGATATTCTTTACGGAACAGCAACATTTGTCGGAAGCGGCAACATTGCCGCCCAAACAGTAGCCCAAGCTTCGGTTTCCATTACAGGAGTGCTGGCTACTTCGATAGTATTGGTTTCTGCAGCTACATCAGCGCAGGTTGCAGGATATGTTCCGATAGGTTCAAAATATGCGACTACAGACAAGATTTGGGTATTTTACACGACAATGGCAGCAACAACAGCCGTAGCGTCAGTTCCGATTAATTACACAGTTTTATTTCCGCAGACAACATAAACTTATGGAAGAACAAAAAAGCGTTTCCAAATCAACTTTGGAATTAGCACCGTCAGACGGTAAATATCAGCAGTATGTGGATACGATGCAGAGAATGCAGTTTGTCGTGAATACGATGAGGGAAGAGCCGTCTCCTGCTCCGCAAGGGCAGCATCCTGCCGATGATGCTTCAGTGATTACTCATTGTGTATTTCCGCCAGCAGGAGGAGTTCTGACTTACCTTGCAAGATACGAACAGCCGTTTAGAGGATTTCCTTTCAACGATACTGTTCAGGAGATGGATGAGCTTAAAAAACTGGCAAAGATAATTCTGCAAAAATTCTTGCCCTATATTGAAAAGGCATCTTTGTTCGGAAAGCTTAGATTTTTGCTGGCAACAGACCATATCCAAGTCCTCGCCAAATATTATTTATTCGCGTACCATTGGCATGTCAAAAGATATAGATTGAAGTTTAATATGTATTGCCAGCCGTTAAGGGAAATGTGGCAGGTGATAGACAAATCTTCTGATGCGATTGGGGAAGACGAGTTGAGAGAAGCGATTAGGGACGGAGTTTGCATGTTTCTGGAGTTTGACAATGCCTACAGATACAGATTCCAGGATATTCTGTCTGAATTGGATAAGGAAAAACTAAAGAAAGATGTTGGGAAAGAAGTAATAAGACTGTTTGATCTGTTAATTGAAAGGGAAGTTCACGAACCAGGAAAAACAAGCATGGCTGACAAGTGGAAAATGCTTAGGAAAATTATTTATTACTTTTTGAAATTTAATCCCAAAATAAAAGCAACAATTAGAAATATATTCTTAAGAGTTAATCTAAGCGAGATAGATTTTTCAATAGAGGACAGATATTATTGCAGTTTCAGGAAAGATTATAAATTTGGATTTATGATGAGAGAGAATTTGCCAATAAGAGAAGTTCCAAAAGGGTCTCCAATACAGGTCGAAAAAACAGTAGAAATAAAGCAATAAAGATATGGAGTTAACAAAATATACATTATTTGCCAACCATACGACTACGGGTTCTGTTTACAATACGGCTTTTTATTCGACAGAAGGAGCTAAAGCTGTAAGATTTTGGATTGAAGGGCCATATATGGCTGGAGCAGGAAGTTCCGCTTTTATCGCATTTGACCATGCAATGTATGAAGGAGGAGCAACGCAACCTTTTACAGGAATAAAAATGATTGGAGCTGGAGGAGGTTCGGCAGCAAATTCTGGAGTCCAAGCAGGCGTGTTTACAATAGCTTCTGGAATTCTTCATTCATTCATTTGCGGTTATATTGATCCTGATTTTATGCCTAATTGTTTGCAGGTAAGATATGAGATTTCTGGTGTAGCAGGAAGTGCTTCGGCTGGAACAATGACTGCATTTATGTCTGTGGCAAGAGAAAGTTCAATTTAACACCAAAAAGGCGTCTCCGTTTAAATTATGGCAACTGACAGTTATTTACCATATCAAGATCCTGTTACAACTAGCAGAAAATTAGACTCAGATTCATTAACGGTTGGCGCTAACACGGTAGAAAGAGAAAGAGTCAGAATAGCTGGAGAAGGCGCGACTCATCTTGCAGAAGTAGCCGCAGGAACGCCCGCAAGCGGGAGTTTCGGAATTATAGTTAGAAATATCCCTTCTGGAAGTCAGCAAGTGATAGGCGCTTTAGTCATCTCAAATATAGTTGGAGGAACGTTAAACACGGTTGCTTCTGTATCCAATGTTGTTACGGGTAGCATTCAACTAGATCCTTTATCTCATGTAACAGTTCAAAACCTTAAACAGGGGACACTAACAACAGTTTCTTCTGTAACAACAGGGTCAATTCAACTTGACCCGCTTTCGCATGTGACGGTGCAGAATATAAAAGGAGGGACAGTTACAACTGTTGCTTCTGTAACAAATGTTGTCGGCGGATCTATCCAATTAGACCCGAATTCAGCTATTGCGGTAGTTAAGAACATTAATGGAGGAACTCTTACTACAGTGGCTAGTGTAACCAATGTTGTCGCAGGAAGCATCCAAACAATACCAGGTTCTCAAGTGGTTGTATCAAATATTGCAGGCGGGACAATAACGAGCCTTACCAATGGAAGCGTCCAACTATTAGCAGGAAGCCAGCTTATAGGAACAGTTCAAGTAGTGCCGACTTTGATGTATTCAGTCACAGGAGCTACTACAGGGGCAGGAACAACTTATATCCAAGGAGCAGTAGCAAGCAAGAAAATTAAGGTTTATGCCTATGATATAATCACTACTGTTGCGGCTACTTATTTTGAAGTAAAATTCACTGACGGATTAGCGGGTGGAGGAGTTTTGGCTTGCCACGGATTAGTAAACGCTACTGGGAATTGTGTGGCAGGTATAGCAAAATCAGTAACGCCGCCAGCTTATTTATTCGCGACAACAGTTGGGAATACTTTGACTTTAATGAGTTCAGCCGCCCAACCAATAAATTACAATGTTTCTTATTGGATAAGTGATGCAGTATAAAATATGGCAACACTTTATGAAAATTATATTACTGGAGATGATAATAACCAAGCTCCTCGTGGAGCGAAATGGTGGGCACAAACTTTTACTCCAGCAACTGCCCATACAATCACCAGTGTAAAACTACTTCTTGAAAGGTTGGGAAATCCGGGTACTATTACTGTAAGTATAAAAGCTACTGATATTAACGGACATCCTACTGGAGATGATTTGTGCGTTGGGACTACTGATGGCAACACTTTGCCAACTACTCCTCCTGAGTGGCGAGAGATAACTTTGGGTGCTGGTGCTATTCTTTCGGTGGACGTAAAATATGCCATAGTAGTAAGAGACCCGACTGGAGATGATGCAAATACTGCTGAGTGGTGGGACGATTCTACTTCTCCATCATATACTGGTGGTTGTTTAGAATACAGTCTTGATTCTGGAGCTAGTTGGACTTCGTATACTGGTTACGATTTTTTATTTGAGGATTGGGGAGAACCGTTAGGAGGAGCGACGCCAGATTGGAGAGACCCATTGCAAAGAATAGCATCAACGCAAAAAATAATATCTTCACCAAGTAAATTAATATAAATTATGGCATTAGCAGGAGTTTTACAACAAGCTGAACAAGGATGGTTTGCATTATCTCTTGAGTCGGAAGTTCAACCTTCAGTTAGAATACTGAATGCTATGCCATTTGTAAGGATTGTTTCTGCAGCATTATTCCCAGTAATTTATTTAAGTGATGATTTTAATTTATATAGCGATGGAGATTTAAACGGACAAGGCGGTTGGGTTGCTTCTGGATTTACAGTTGAAGGTACAACTGTTTACGAAGGCGTTAAGGCGATTACAACTTCTGGAGGTGCAAAATATGCCTTTAAAGTAGGAGCTCCAGTAAGTGATGGGGCAATAACTGTGTATTTTCAAGTTGCGAGTTCAGGCAACAAATATGGAGTAGATTTTATATTACGCGAGGAAGGTTCAGCTGATAACCGTATTTCTGTCGGCTCAGGTTTTGATACGGGATTTGAAGATGTGAAATATTATAATGGTACTAGCTGGGTTTATGTAGGAGAAATTGCTTTTGATATGTGGCAGTCCTTGCAAATTCAATGGAGAAGTTCTGACGGGAAAGCGAGATATAACTTAAATAATTCTGGGTGGACAGATTGGGATACAACAGTTACTTCATGGGCAACTTTAAATAAGTTTATTATTTATTCTTGGATAGATAATACTTCTCCTATTTATGTAGATTATATTATAACTGATTATTCTTTAGAGTCATCGTTTTTAAAACCTGAAGCAAGAATAAAAAATATTAAACCTTCAATTAGAACAAAAAAGAAAATTAGTTAAACAATATGGCAAAAATACTTTTCCTTGATAATAGTATTCTAAGTCAAGATAAAAAATATACTTATTTGGCAGCAGATTATAGTTCAGGTACAGCTTTAACTGTTCAATCTATAACTGGTTTTGGAACTGGAAAGATTGTTTTAATAGGCGAGATAGGGCAGGAAGAAGCAGAAATTAACCAAACCCATACTGTTAGTTCGCCTTCAGGAACAACTGTTTATCTTAATTCTGCTTTAACTTATGCTCATTCAGTTGATACTAAACTTTACATTACTGAGTGGAATCAATTTGAGGTTACTTGGGCTGCTACCGCAACTGGAACAAAATCAACCTTAACTTACGGAACAGCGTTGCAGGCTGATTCAAAAGAAACTCAGTATGCAGATGCTACAAAAACTTCAGGATATTATTTTATAAGATTTGTGGATACCGTAGGTTCGGCTTATTCAGATTATTCAGACCCTATTCCTTATGGCGGTTTTGCGGATAATACAGTTTGGGCCATTAAAGATAGGGCTTTAAAGAAAATAGACGCTAAAATTGATAACTTGATTACCCACGACTGGCTGAATGAATGTTTGTGGGAAGCAAGGCGTGAGTATCATAATGCTCCCGGTAAAAGACCTTTCAGAAAGAAATTTAATCAAGATATAGGCGACGTTGCGACCGGGACTTACAGGATAGAAGCGCCTTCTGATTTAGAAGACCCTTCTTCTGCCAGAAACATTTTTGGCGTAAGAATAGGACAGGGGAATATAGTCAACTTCTATGATAAAAAAGACTTTGATGACGATTACAGAGATGTGGCTCATACTACCTTACTATCTCCTTATAACAGCACAGCCGCTACTCATTTAAGTTTGACTAACGCAAGAGATTTTGATTCGTCAGGTTCAGTTGACTTGGAGGATGATACTATTACATATTCGGCAAAAGACAATTCTACGGGAAGTTTAACTATATCGGTAGCAGGAGTGACTACCCATACCGCAGGAGTGGATGTCTGGCAGGGAATTTCATTTGGCCTGCCTCTTAATTATACTTTGATTAAAAATGCAGGAGAAACGGCCTATATTTACTTTAACTGCCCGTTTGAAACAGCTTATACGGGCCAGAATGTTTGGATGGATTATTACAGAACTTTGGTGGTTTATGATTCCGATGCGGATGAATTGGATGAACCTGATTATG
>Ga0180007_10006563_pt1 | contig 11328 bp, 15 predicted proteins | sample MM_PC_MetaG_FD_121122 | JGI IMG/M metagenome (GOLD analysis project Ga0180007, IMG submission 121122) | Groundwater microbial communities from the Aspo Hard Rock Laboratory (HRL) deep subsurface site, Sweden - MM_PC_MetaG | ecosystem: Environmental > Aquatic > Deep subsurface > Groundwater...
CTACGTCGCATGAATGAGATAGACCGGGTCATATATATTTCTCCGGAAATTGCGGCGGAGAAATTCAAAAAGGAATTTGGTGAGGATATCCTTGATATTCTGGATTACAATCCGCTGCCGCCGTCCTTTACGATCAGTCTGAAGCCGATTTACCGGAACCTGATGAGTGTGGAGGCGATTGCCAATATTCTGCAGCGGGATTCCGTCGTTGACGAAGTGAAATACCGGAAGAACTTCCTGATTATCCTGGAAAAATACCAGCGGATAATTCTGGTTTGCGTGTTGATTGTGTTTGCGTTTCTAACGTTGATCTCGATTATTCTGACTTCGAATTCGATTAAGATGACCATTTTTGCCCGGCGGGACATAATTTTAACGATGAAGCTGATCGGTGCCACCAACCGTTTCGTTAAGACTCCGTTTGTTATTGAAGGAACTCTGGAAGGCGGGCTTGGCGCATTACTGGCCGGTTTAATCATTTACGGGATCATTTACGTTCAAAATACCTACCTGCAATCCTTTTTTAATTACACATTAATCGTCAGTTATCAATACTATATTGGGTTACTGCTTTTAGGGTCCTTTTTAGGCTGGATCGGCAGCCGGCAGGCAATCCGTAGATTTCTTTAAAAAACAATCCAATATGAATGAAAAACCGGGCGACCTTTTCGCTTGGATAAGCATGACGGGGCGAGTATATTTTATGGCTTTGTGTAATAATGCTAATTGCCATTATGTCCGAACACTTTTCTAAGGACATTTGTCGGATTATATACCAGTCAGTCATTTTGAAGTGATTCGGTATCTGGTATTATTGTTGCAAGTGAAAAGCGGACAGATTTTTATTACTGGAAAGCCAAATTAGGAGTAAATAAAGCATTGAATAAGAAAACAACTCAAAAAAGTTCAAAGAAAACTGCAGACAGCGAATCGGATCATGCAAAACCTATCGCTCATCAAAAAGAACTCAAAGATAAACTGACGGAATGCGAACAGCTGTTATTTGACAGTAATGAAAAGTACATGCGACTGGCGGCCGAATTTGATAATTACCGGAAACGCACTCAGAAAGAGATGGGTGACATTATCGAATATGCCGGTGAAAAAGTATTGCGCAATATTTTACCCATTCTGGACGATTTTGAACGGGCGATGCTTAATCATGAAGACGATGAAGAACCTGATGAAACCTTGCAGAAAGGTCTTGTGATGATCTATAAAAAATTCACCAAAACCTTATCTGACATGGACGTAAAACCCATGGAAACGGTGAATCAGCCCTTTAACCCGGATTTACATCATGCCGTCATGGCAAAGGAAGTTGAGAATGTGGATGCGGATATTGTTGTTGAGGAGTTTGAAAAAGGATACCTGTTTAAAAAGCATGTTTTACGGCATGCAAAAGTTGTGGTAAGTAAATAGTTATGGCACGTGATTATTATGAAGTATTAGGCGTTTCCAAAGGGGCTTCCGACGACGAAATCAAAAAAGCCTATCGCAAGATGGCAATGAAATATCACCCGGATAAGAATCCCGGTGACAAAGCATCTGAGGAAAAATTCAAAGAAACGGCTGAAGCATATTCGGTCCTGACTGATTCGCAAAAACGCCAGATGTACGATCAATTTGGACATGCCGGACTGAAAAACAACGGGTTTGGTGGCTCATCCGGATTTAGTGGTGGCGGCGGATTCGATCCCTTCGATATTTTTCGGGAAGTGTTTAGCGGTGGCGGCGGATTTAGTGGCTTTGAAGATCTGTTCAGTGGCGGTGGGGCCCGGCGTTCACGCGGTGGTTCACGGACCGGTGGTGATCTGAAAATCAGACTGGCGCTGACCCTCGAGGATATTAATGAAGGTGTCACAAAAAAGGTAAAAATCAAACGCATGGATACATGTAGGGCTTGTGAGGGGACCGGGGCAAAACCAGGTACTTCCAGAATCACCTGTCCTGTTTGTCATGGATCCGGTGAAATCCGGGAAATGACCCGTTCCCTTTTTGGGCAGATGGTCAATGTGCGACCCTGTACCAATTGCCTGGGCGAAGGCTCGGTTGCAGAACAACGCTGTTCAACATGTGAAGGTAACGGCCGTGTCAAGGGAATCCGGGAAATATCGGTTCAGGTTCCTGCCGGAGTCAGTAATGGCAATTACATGACCATGAACGGCGAAGGCAATGTCGGACCGCGGAAAGGGACCCGTGGTGATTTGATTGTGATTTTTGATGAAAAGGAGCATGATATATTTATCCGGAACGAGGATAATATTTATGTAAATCTGCATATCTCGACCGCTGAAGCAGTCCTGGGAACTGAAGTGGAAATTCCAACTCTGAACGGTAGAGTGAAATTAACAATTCCCAGTGGTACTCAGAGTGCTAAAATGTTACGCCTGAAACAGAAGGGAATCCCACACTTGCATCACCATGGCCGGGGAGACCAGATCGTACGGGTTCAGGTAGATGTTCCGAATAATCCCGGCGCACCCGAGAAAAAACTTTATAAAGAGCTCCTTGATGTTGAAAAAAAGCGGGGAGCAGTAGTGAATCGATTTAGCAAAATCGAGTGACCGGACAATGCAAATTTGAGTTGGTGATAAATAGATTTTTATTTATATTTAGAAATGCTAAATTTGACACGCCAGGAAAGATTGGTGATTCAGTTTCTGGCACTGTTCTTTGTAGTTGGAACGGCTATTCATCTAATCAGGGAGAAAACCGGCCCGGATGACACACTGAAAATATCCGGGAATTTGGGTGAAGCAAGTGACTTTAAGGCCCGTGCTGAAAAGGTGGATTCCCTATATTTTTCCAAGCAGCATCCACAGGAGCCTGAAGTCGTTTTATCGCAAACGGTTTCCGTGACACAGAAGATTGATCTGAATCGAGCCACCCTTGAAGATCTGATGAGATTGCCGAAGATTGGGGAGGTAACAGCACAACGGATTATCGATTATCGCACAGCGCATAATGGGTTTACAAGCGTTGATGAATTGGTGAATGTTAAAGGTATCGGCGAAAAAACATTGGAACGAATAAAAAACGAGGTTTGCATTGAGTAAGGAAGTTGAAGAGCACATTGACGACACTCCGATATTTAAGCCAACACTGGTAAAAGCGTTAAATTATGTTGCCATGTTAATGGCCTTTGTACTTATCATTGTAATCTATGTGCCTTCTGTGATTTGGGACGAGGAGGACGCAGTACGCAATGAAGGACGCCGGCGCATGGTGATATTAAATGAAGTACAAAAATACTATCATCAGATGGCCAGTGAATATCAGACCGATCCGGTCACAGCGATGAATGTAATCAGCGCTGTTCGGGACAGTACCCGGGCCGACAGTAATTATTTTGGAGAGCAGCAACTCACCATTGAAGATGGCAGATTTAAGATAAAAGTTCCGAAAAAATTCTACATATACTTTGATACAACTTTTGCATTTTCCTATAAAAAGAAAGATACACTGATCGATACGACCTACAAAGTGACGAAGTGGAATAATGAATTGTTCACCTGGGATACGCTTTATATTTTGGCAAACCGGTGGCGTGCCCTTGAATCGGATTCTTCATATGGAGATATTGTCGGCGTTGAAAATTCTGAACGTGTAATGGAAAACACCTATTATCGCCCTTACTATCTGACAGACAGAATTGCAAAGAGTCCGCTGATTGATGAATTTTACATTTTTAGATCTGATTCAGACGGATACAGGATAAAAGATCCGTTAAGAGGTGAGTACAGAGAACGAAAGTATTTTTTCTTTACATTTAAAGACACCTGCCAAGGGTGGATTGAAAATGATCGGAAGAGCTGGGATAACTAATCGGTAAAACCAGGAAAACTAAATGATTTGTATTAGCTTCTCTGAAGAATCTGTTCGGTACGGGCAGTTAATTAAGAACGGAGAAGACTACGTGATCGAAACTGTTCAAAAGTTTCCTTTAGCAGTTCCGTTTTTACCGGAAAGTATATCCAATCCGGAATTTAGCAATTCGCTGGGAAAGGCATTTCTGGATATCCGTTCAAATCTGCCAAAACCGGACAGCTATGTTGCAGTGACTCTCCCTTCGATCTGGTTTGATATCAGTTCCCAGGCTATTGATGCCGGTATGTCGGAAGAGAATATAGAAGAAGCTCTCAACTGGAAAATATCAAAACGCCTTGGAGCAGTGTATGACAAAAAATTTGTTCAGCACTATCCGCTTTCCAAAAAATCTGGATCTGACCAGTCGTATCTGACAGTCTCCTATTATAAAGAACTGGGCAAACTGTTCCTTAAAGCATCCCAGGCTGCTGATTTCAATATTCATATAATGGATATCGATCTGTTTAGCGCTGCTCTGGCAATTGAACAATTGGAAGATATTGGTGAAAATGAAAAATGGGCTATATGGTTGGTTGGAGAACAGGTTCATGATCTGATTGTGATTGATTCCGGTGATTTCAGACAATTGTGCCGTTTTGACTTTTCCGATATGGAGAATTATACCATATTGCATAAAAGCTCCGCCGATGATATCAGTGAAAAAGTTATTGCAGATATCAATGGTATTCGGACATTTGAACTGGAGAATTTCAGCGCGGTGGACCGTATTTATTATTACAGCTATTCTGTTGATTCTGAGTTTTTTAATATGCTGCTGACCTATGATATTAAGAACCTGAAAAATATTGACACTTTTGAGAAATATAAACCGCTTAATCTCTATCAAGAGGATGGCAGTGGTACCGGAGCGATGTGCCAGTACATTGATTTATTGGGTTTAATGTTTCGTAAAATGCCAAAGGAAGTCAGATGATTCGACTGAACCTGACAAATCAACCTGGGCTCCAGTTCGTTGACGAATCTGAGAAATTCGATCTTGAAGGTCTTGAACCCGATGAGGTAGTCGAAGAGCAAGAGGGCGACATTCAGGCTGATTCTGATGATGGAGCAACAGCACCCGTAACATCAGCGTCAGTACCCAATATAAAAGATATTCCTGATATGCCCATGAAACCGCGGCTGGCGAGAGATGTCGACGAATTCCAGATAGATGATGATCTGTTTAAATTGGCTGAAGCCAACCTGGATTTGATTGAACAGGCCGAGGAAGAAGAATTCGGCACCAGTAGAAAAAGTAAAGCGGCGCCTGAACCTGAAGAAAAACCGGAAAAAAAGCGCAATAAACACCCGCTATTCCGGTATGGATTCCTGGTGGGCGCTATTATCGTACTGTTTATTGTTTTATGGCTATATAAAAATGGACAACTGAGCAGGGAAAAAGTCCGGGAAGTTGCTTTAGATGCTTCGGAAACAGTTGCCGAGAAAGTATCTGAGAAGGCTACTGATGTAATCCGTACAGCCGATGATCTGTCGGAGATTTATTCCGACAGGGCAGCAGAGGTTGCCAGCCAGATACCCGGCGCTACCCGCCAGTTATCATCGGATGTCAGTGAAGTTACACGGCAGATGTCTTCCGGTATGTCGGATGCCCGTGCGCAGATTGCTTCAAGAATCCCTGAAGTTCAGACAAGCAGCCGGTCCGTAAACCGTGTCTATGGCAGCAGTGATATTTCTACGAACCTGATTCAACGAGTGCAGGTCGGACAGAATAAATTAAATATTGCCGCCGATGTCCTGGCCCAATTTCCGACGGATTCGAGACTACTGTATTTGCGTGTAAAAAATGACAGACTGAGTTTTATATTATATGTCAGCAGTGAATATGTTGCCGAGCAGGTTAAGAATTATTTTATTAGCCAGAGCAGATTTCTGTCACCGGAAGTCTTTTTTATAGAACGGTCGAATACTATTACCGGTAATCCAGTGGAAATCATGGCCATCGTTCGGTTTCAATCGATGAGCTCGAACGATACTAAGGGCTACAAATATTTAACTGACCGTCAGTTGTCTCAATATGTCTGGCAGGCATCCTTGAAATCCAGTGTACGAATGAATCCGCTGAAAATTTCAAACAACGATATCACGACTGTTCGTGATGCCGAAATAATCGGAAATGGTATAACTGCAAATGTTATCACAATGATGCGCGAGTTGGCTGCTCAGCGTCATAATATGTCAACGTCAATGCTGTCAATACGAAGCAATACAAGCCGGCCAATCAGCGAAAGTATTCTGGATTTTGATCTGAATTCAGTTATTTATCCCGGCAATATGTAATATGGTTCGAATAATTTCCGGATATTACAAAGGTCACTTTCTTAAAACCAATCACAATCCAAACTTAAGACCCACCAGTGACCGGGTCAAAGAGTCGCTTTTTTCCATTTTGGGAAATATTGAAGACTTACGTGTGATAGATCTGTTTGCCGGTTGCGGGAATCTGGGGCTGGAAGCCATTTCACGGGGAGCGAAATCCTGTATTATGGTCGAACAAAATATCCAGCAGATCAAGTTGATACATGAGAATGTCAGAAAACTGGAGTTAGAAGGGGATATTGAAATCCTGAAAATGGATGTCCTGAAATTTCTATCCAATCCGCCGGAAGCCGACCTCGTATTAGCCGATCCGCCGTATAAGTATAAATATTTTAATGAGTTATTTGACCTGTTCGTTCAACAGTTTTCCGGGATACGGGTTGCCCTGGAAGCCGGGAAAGAGTTAATAATTCCCGAAAAGTTGTCAAATTATATTGAGTCACATCGCATCATGGGTGAAACCAGTTTAACTATTATAAAGGTCTAAATGAAACTAGCAATTTATCCCGGCACATTTGATCCGGTTACAAACGGTCACCTGGATATTCTGAAACGGGCGGCCTCGGTTTTTGGAACCGTTTATATCGCCGTTGCGCAAAACATGCATAAGAATCCACTGTTTACGACGGAAGAGCGCATTGCGATGATTCAAAACTGCACCAGCCAATATCCGAATGTTAAAATTGACCAGTTTAAGGGATTGGCTGTTGAATATGCTCGGAAAGTCGGTGCTTCAGTCATTATCAGGGGGCTCCGGGCAATTTCCGATTTTGACTATGAATTCCAGATGGCTTTGATGAATCGCCACATGAACGATAATATCGATACGGTTTTTTTTATGCCCCATGAAGATTACACCTATCTGAGTTCCAGTACCGTCCGCGAAATTGTCAGGTTTGGCGGGAATGTCAGTGAATTTGTGCCGGAAATTGTAAAAAATGAATTAATCAGGAAACTCAGGAGTGACGAATGAAATTATTAGAGAATATCCGTAATCAGGCGAAACTGAAAAATAAACGGATTGTTCTGCCCGAAGCCCATGATGAACGGGTGATTAAAGCGGCCGCCATTTTAACCGAAGAAAAGATTGCTTCCGTGATTCTGGTCGGTCTCGAAGATAAAACTCTTCAGCTTGCTCAGGAGCTAAAAGTATCACTTGAAGGTGTCTTAATCATTAATCCGGAAGCATCAGAATACATGTCGGATTTTGCTGAAGCCTATTATAATAAACGGAAACATAAAGGAGTCACGATCGATCAGTCCCGGAAAATGATGTTGAATCCGACTTTTTTTGCAGCAATGCTGGTCGAAAAGGATTTTGCTGACGGCTGTGTCTCAGGCGCTGATACGACAACCGGTGATGTACTTCGGGCGGCCCTCCATATTATCGGTACTCATCCCGATACTCCGACTGTTTCCAGTGATTTCTTTATGATCACTCCCGATGAAAAAAACGTCTGGAGTTTTGCCGATTGTGCGGTTATGCCGGAACCCACTGCGGAACAACTGGCTGATATTGCCATCGCTACCGCCGATACTCACCGGAATGTCATAAAAGTGGAACCGCGGATTGCCATGTTATCATTTTCCACAAAGGGCAGTGCCAAACATCCTTTGGTAGACAAAGTTGTTAAGGCAACAGAACTGGTAAGGCAGAAAAGGCCGGATTTACTGATTGACGGTGAACTGCAACTGGATGCGGCCATTGTTCCGAAAGTGGGTAGCAAGAAAGCGCCTGACAGTCCTGTTGCCGGTAAAGCGAATGTCCTGATTTTTCCGGATCTTCAGGCCGGCAATATCGGGTACAAGTTAGTGCAGCGGATTGCCGGATGTGAAGCCGTCGGGCCGGTTATTCAGGGATTAAAAAAACCGATGAACGATCTTTCCCGGGGCTGCAGCGTTGATGATATTGTAAATGTGGCAGCGATTTTATGTAATATGAGTTAATCTGGAAATGTCTTATGCCGACCTATGATTATATTTGTGAAAACTGTGGCTATGAATTTGAATACTTTCAGAGTATGAGTTCCGAGCCGATAAAAGTTTGTCCGATATGTGAACAGACTACCGTTATGCGGAAAATCAGCGGCGGAACCGGTCTGATATTTAAGGGCTCCGGATTTTATATTACGGATTATACCAATAAAAAAAGCAGCCCCAGTTCTCCGTCAAATGACAAAACAGATTCTGTGGATACAAAACCGACAGCAGCAAAAGAAATAAAAGAATCAAAGAAGTCCGATTTATAATTAATCCAATGACTTGAATATAAAAAACGCTCTGGCCATTTCGGACAGAGCGTTTTTGTGTATGAAATTTTGAGTATTACTTGGATTCGCTATCCCTATTGTTCTTTTTTCGATATAAAATAGCAACCGGGATTATTATCAAATATCCGACTAAAAGTACAATCGGCGCGATTGTCAGGGTCCGGAATGAATAGGTGTCACCGCTGGCCATGATTAAAAAACCGACAATAATTGCCAGAATACCGATACCAAAGATAATAAAATTTGTATTTTTCAGAGTAAGTTGTTCAATAAATGGGGACTGTTTTGTTCTGTCTTTTTTTACTTTTGCCATTAGATCACCTTATTCATTTAATTAATTTCAATCAGATCAAAATATAGTGAATGTTGGTAATACTTGAAATATTTAAAATTGTTCCCGATCGAATTAGCGGATCAGTCATTTCTTGTGTTGACATCCCTGCTGCAATTGATTAGTTTAAATTCAAATCGAAGCGGGGATTTCAATTGAAGGAAGCATTATGGTGGAAACGGGTAAATGATACTATTCAGTGCGAATTATGCCCGCACCGCTGTAAAATCACTGAAAATCGGTATGGACTATGTAACGTGCGGCAAAATATTGACGGAAAACTGTATACGGTTGCATACGGGCATCCGGTCGCTATTCATCTGGATCCGATCGAAAAAAAGCCGCTTTACCATTTTTTCCCCGGTTCAAAAATTCTGTCGGTTGGAACAATTGGCTGTAATCTGTTTTGCGAGTTTTGCCAGAACTGGGACATTGCCCGGGCAACAACGAAAGAGTCGAAAAGTCGGGATATTAATCATCAGGAGATCATCGAATCAGCGTTGAGCTCCGGCTCGGTTGGTATTGCATTTACCTATAACGAGCCGACCGTTTTTGGTGAATATGTTATGGATATTTCCCGTCTGGCCCATGATGCAGGATTGAAGACTGTTATGGTTACTAACGGATATATTACTCCACAGGCAATTACGGACATTTATCCTTTCATTGATGCTGCCAATATTGATTTGAAGGCGTTCTCACAGGATTTTTATCGGCGTTACTGTCGGGGTGATTTACAATCTGTTCTCGAGGCCCTGATAGAAATTAAAAAACAAGGGACTTTTCTGGAACTGACAACACTGATAATTCCCGGGATTAACGATAGTGCGACTGAAATTGAGGAGATGACCCGCTGGATTGTCAAAAACCTGGGCGTGGATACTCCTCTGCATTTTTCGGCATTTCATCCCAGTTTTAAAATGATGCAGTTGCAACGGACGTCGAAAACAGAACTGGATCGTGCCAGAAAAATCGCCATTAACAGTGGTTTGCGTTATATTTATGAGGGCAATATTGTTGCTTTTGAGGAAAGTAATACCTATTGTTATTCATGCGGACGACTATTGATTGAACGGCAGGGATATATGATAGATCAAAAAAATCTGCAGGGTGCTATGTGTAGCTGTGGCGCGAAAATAGCTGTTGTAAAATGACAGGATATTTTAGAAATTATCATGATTAATGTAATGAACAGGAGCAAAGATGCTGACCCGATTAAGTATTGAAGTTGACCGCGATGAACTGCTTGAATTTAAGGAAGTTATGCAGAAGTTATCTTCGAGCCAGCCAAGCGTGGAAATCAAATTGAATTCCGCTATCCGCGGAATTTGTCGCTTAATAATCAAAGATATTGACAGGTGGGAAACATTTAAAGGTGATAAGTGGTAAAATGCTTATCAAAAAACATTGATAATTTAAATGAGTTTTGTAAATTTGATATTGGTATTTTTATGAGGATATACAGAAATGGCTGATGAGTTAAAAATCGATTTCGGCAATACGCAGAGTTGCAATACTTACTTGATGTCGAAATTTGACGACCTGCTAACGGGGATTAACAATCTTTATGGCAAAGAATTGATGAATGAATTGATCCAGCGGCTGGAGAAAACCATTGCCCAATTTCATAAAGATGTCAAAATCTTGATATCGGATATTCAAAGTGAAGAGACTAAACAGTCGTTTCGTTCCGGAATTTCAGTGCTTCCCAGACCTCAAAATAATGAAGCGCCCGAAATAGTACCTGAACAAACGGCAATGTCTGCAGAGTGATAATTAAAATACTTTTTTATGAAAATATTGAACCGTAAATATGGGAGTAGTTAATGAAAGAACTGATTAAGACTATAGTTTTAGTTCTGCTTGTTGCCGTTGCCGTCTATTATACCTTCGTCTTTAATAAGGTTAATGATCGGATGGACCATTTGAATGCAGCTGATTCGGTGCATGTTGTAAATATCGACCGCTTTGATCATAATGTTCATGATCTTGAACTTCAATTTATTGGTCGTGGTAAACATATTCAGCAGTTTCAGAAAGATCTGACTGCACTGGATGAAAAGTTGGATGAAACTACCCGAAAATTTGATGTTAAAGTTGACTCACTTGGTCTGATAATCCGGGAGTTGAGAATGAACACTGAAGCCGAATTGGCCAACCTGAAACGTGATCAGGAAGATACAGCAAACCGGCTTTCACAATTTCAGCGCACCACAAACCGTTCGCTCACCGATATCCAGACTGCGGCAAGTCGTCTGACTCGGGAGTTGAGTGATCTTGAGAAACGTGTCAAGACTCTGGAAACTCCTCCCGTGACGGCACCTAAGAAAAAGTAATGATGAACATTAGAATAAAAAGCATCCGGCAGAACTGACTCATGTCGGGTGCTTTCATCTTTGGAGGGTGAGGGATGAAGCGCTTAGCCTTACTGATAGTTGTTAGTATTTATCTGCTTAGCTGTGGCGGCGGGAAAGAAGTGATTTCTGACAGTACGCTACAGGAAGACCAGATCGCTCAATC
>Ga0180007_10006564_pt1 | contig 11328 bp, 11 predicted proteins | sample MM_PC_MetaG_FD_121122 | JGI IMG/M metagenome (GOLD analysis project Ga0180007, IMG submission 121122) | Groundwater microbial communities from the Aspo Hard Rock Laboratory (HRL) deep subsurface site, Sweden - MM_PC_MetaG | ecosystem: Environmental > Aquatic > Deep subsurface > Groundwater...
AGGCGTGCAAAAAATTAAACGAGGAAGTACAAAAGCACGGAGCAGACGGTGGCAGTTTAATTATCATGAATCCCAAGACAGGCGCCGTCACTGCTATGTGCGGTTCGCCTGATTTTGATCCGAATGAATATAATAAAGTGGAAGATATCAATACTTTTATTAACCCCGCTACTTTTTATATCTATGAGCCAGGTTCAGTTTTCAAGCCGATTACAATGGCCGCGGCGCTAGACCTCGGCAAGGTTACGCCATCCACAACTTACACTGATGAGGGAAGCGTCCAGATCGGTAAATACACAATTAAAAATTTTGATGGCCAGGCGCACGGCGTCAATACCATGACACAGGTTTTAGAGCAGTCTTTGAATACCGGCGCGATCTTTGCCGCCAGACAAATTGGTCCGGAAAATTTTGAAAAGTATGTCAAAAAATTTGGCTTTGGCGTAAAAACAGGTATTGAATTAAATTCTGAAGCGCAGGGAGATATCTCCACTTTAGCCAAACACAGCGAGATTTATATGGCGACCGGCTCTTTTGGCCAAGGTCTTTCTGTAACTCTTCTGCAGCTAGTCAATGCCTTTGGCGCTATTGCCAATGGCGGTAAATTAATGGAGCCTTATATTGTTGACGAAATAATAAAACCTAATGGTTTCAAGGTTAAAACAGAACCAAAGTTAATCAGGGAAGTAATTTCCCCGAAAACAGCGATCACATTGAGTGCCATGCTTGTCAATGTGGTGAGAAAAGGCCACGGCCAAAGAGCCGGAGTACCTGGCTATTTTGTCGCTGGCAAAACAGGGACAGCCCAGGTGCCAAAAGAGGATGGGGTGGGTTATGACCCAAACCATACAATTGGTTCTTTTTGCGGTTTTGCACCAGTGGCTGACCCGAAATTTGTCATGTGCGTCAAGATGGATAAGCCAAAAGATGTGCAATGGGCAGAATCATCAGCCGCGCCTTTGTTTGGTGAATTGGCCAGATTTATGTTAAATTATTACCAGGTGCCGCCTGAAGAAGAAATTGAATAAATTCCAATTATCAAACTCCAAATCCTAAACAAATTTCAATTTCCAAAATTCCAATGACCAAAACTTCTTGCTCTTCTCTAGTCCTTATCCTGAACTTGATTCAGGATCACGTTGGCGAGAAGTAAGTTTGTAAGTTAAAAAAGTTTGACAAAGTTTGTTAATTTCCATGATCAAACTAATTAAAAGAATAATTGAATTAAAACTGCGTTTTTACGCAAAACTTGTTTTGAAAAAGTACAAGCCTGATATTATTGGCATTACAGGCAGTGTGGGCAAGACTTCCGCTAAAGAGGCGATTTATGCTGTTTTATCTTCTGAGTTTAAAGTCAGGAAAAATATTAAAAATTATAATAATGAAATCGGTGTGCCTCTTTCAATTCTGGGTTCTGAATCAGGTTATAAAAATGTTTTTGCCTGGATTGGTATTTTTATCAAAGCCTGGCTTTTAATTTTATTTTACAAAAAAGATTATCCAGATATTTTAGTTTTGGAAATGGGCGCTGACAAACCGGGCGACATAAAATATTTAGTTGATTTCGCGCCTTGTAAAATCGGAGTGGTGACAGCCATTGCGCCGGTGCATCTGGAGTTTTTCAAAACAATGGAAAGAATCATCAGGGAAAAACAGATAATTGTTTCGCATTTAAAACAGGATGGATTTGCTGTTTTAAACGGTGACGATCAGGAAGTTTTAAAAATGAAAGAAAAAATTAAAGCTAAGGTTTTAACATTTGGCTTTCAAAATGGCGTTGATATCAAAGCTTTTGAGCCAAATGTTATGAAAGGCGGTGCTGAATCAAAATGGGTTGATTATTCAATTCAAGGCATTGGTTTTAAAGTGGCTTATCAAGGCGCTAATGTGCCGTTTTTTCTCAATGCAGTTTTTGGCGAACATCAGGTTTTAGCCGCTTTGGCCGCTATTGGATGCGGCATTGCTTATAGTATGAATATGGTAGAGATTTCCGAAGCTTTGAAAAAATATGTTTCACCGCCTGGCCGTATGAAACTAATACAGGGTGTTAAGCATACTTTTATTATTGATGACAGTTATAACTCTTCGCCATCAGCTTCTCTGGCGGCGCTAGAGGTGGTTAAAAAAATTGGAATTGACGGTGAAAAATACGCGGCTTTTGGCGAGATGGCAGAGTTAGGCGATTATACCGAGCAGGGTCATCGCGAAGTCGGTCGCGCCGCGGCAAAAGTTGTTGACTACCTTATCACAGTCGGCGAAAAAGCAAAATTTATGGCTGATGAAGCGATTAAATCAGGATTGGACAAAGATCATGTTTATAGTTTTGGACTAACCGAAGAAGCAGGCAAATTTATTCAGGAGAGAATAAAAATTGGCGACTTGATTTTAATTAAAGGTTCGCAGGTTTCCCGCATGGAAAAAGTGGTAAAGGAATTAATGGCTGAGCCGGAGAAGGCAAGTCAGCTATTGGTTAGACAGGGGTCTGAGTGGCAATAGGAGTATACACGAATATTTCTCGAATTTCCGCTAATAATCACGAATGTTGAACACGAATTTGTAAATGGCATTCATGGAAACGTTCGTGCGAATGTGCGAACGTTTATATACATTAACCCAGAGCAGGCCTCTGTGCCTGCGATTGGGCGGTCGAGAATGCCATCGCAACCACGGCGGGTTGCGCTGGTTGTTTTAAGAAATCAAAGCAATAATCATATATTATAAATTATAAACCCTGCACCTTACAAAGTAAGGCTTATTAATTCTATATTTCAAATTAAGGTGCATGGTAAATTAATAAAAAATTATCGCCCCTCGACAAGTTCAGGGCGGTCTTTTTGTATTATATATTTTTATTTGACGATAAATCAAGCTTATGTTAACATAAAATACCAAACCAAAATAGCAAAAAACATTTAACCTTTTATTGGAGGAGGGTTTTATGCCCGAAACAAAAGACTTTAAACCTGGAGATACAAAAGTCTTTACGATTGGACCAGGTGTGAAATTCTATGTATTCAAGAAGGGTACGGCGCCTGACTCAAAGAAACCAAAGGAGAAGCTGCCAGAGGGTGATTACGAATTTACCTGTATTGGCACTCAGGCTGGAGGCGCAGGAGATAATTGGTTCGTGATAGAACACCCACCTGATTCAGGAATATTATATGGTTATGCAGTAGGACATTTACTTAGACTGGCAAGCCAGACCGACAGTAATGTCACCATCAAGAAAGCTCCGATTGAGGGAGAACCACCGGAACCATTAAGCATGGAGCATTGATAAAAAATCAAAGCCGCATGATTCGCTCTGCGGCTCTTTTTGTTGATTAAAAACCTCATAAGCGGGGCGGACTATTTTTTATAACTGTCTTTTCACTTGACAAGGGGAACAAAAAGGGCTTAAAATAGAGCCATTGGTGATTATTGTAAAAAATAGAACTTTAACAATCAAGGAAAGGAAGTGTTGCAATGGCAAAGAAGTTTACTCGTTGTCAAGAAGATTTTGTTTGTGAAAAGTGCAAGAAAAAAGTTAAAGGAAATGGATATACTAATCACTGCCCCTATTGTCTGTACAGCAAACATGTGGATAAAAACCCTGGCGATAGATCCAATAATTGCTTAGGACTCATGAAACCTATAGCCGTTGAAATGAAAAAAGGAAAATATGTAATTATTCACCGCTGCTTAAAATGTGGCGCTGTCAGACGTAATCGTTCAGCGGCTAATGATTCCTTTGACACGATTTTAGCGGTTGTAAAGACTGGCCATAAGGGGGTGATAAAGAATGACTAAGATAAACGCTCCGAGCGTGCCTCACCTCGTTCATATTGAAACAACCTATGCCTGTAACAGCCGTTGCAAGTTTTGTTATAATCCGCGACGAAATGAGCGCTTTAACCCCCAAAAAATTGATCGGATAGTTCAATTAATTCACAAGTCTTGGGTCCCGCATGTTTACTTGATAGGTGGCGAACCGTCATTGCTTGGCGTTAATAAACTCAATGAGTATATTAATTTTTTGGCGGATAGGTCATCAGTGACTATAGTTACAAATGGATTGATTTGTCTCGAAGGCCTATCAACTCGTTTAGCTTGCATTGGTATCCCTATACATGGTGCAGAGGATATGCATGAAAGGCACACTCAAATTATTGGGGGATATAAAAAGACAATGGCATCTGTCAGGTATTATATTGAGCAGGGATTTGATGTTCGCTGTATCCCGGTTTTAACAGCCTGGAATCACGATCAAATGTATGAAATAATTAGCTTAGCCAAACAGCTTGGCATGGAGAGCGTATTTGTTGATCGCTTTGAAGACGGTGGGTTAGGAAATTTACACTCAGAGGAACTTAAACCGACAGTTGAACAGTTCAAAATTTCTCTCGAGCAGATGATAGCCGCACGGAAAGATTTTAGTATTTTGGTTGGATTCGGCACAGCCATTCCATTTTGTCTAGACGAAAGGCTGATTTCTGAAAATATATTTGCCGAGTGTGGTGCTGGAATTACTTTTGCTGCTGTCAATCCTGATGGCGATGTAAGAATCTGTAATCAATCGGAGGTTATTTATGGGAATGTATTGGAAAGGCCGATTGAACAAATATGGCAAGATCCAAGATTGGATGAATTCCGCGATCTTTCCTGGGTGACCGAGCCATGTCTTAAATGCCCTGTTTTGAAAAATTGCCTGTGTGGATGTAAGGTTGATTGCAGTTGCTCGTCAGGCTATTGCATTGATTATGCGGTCAGAGGTTTAACCAGAGTGTCTTATCCATCTCTATCAATACCAAGACGAATATTATCATGTTCCTATCCAAAAGATTACAGGCGGTTTACTTTGTACCCCTATACCAAGCTAAATAAATTTCATTTAGAGCCATATCTTATCACGCGTTATCAAACGATTGAACTCAATGATACGGCGGTTGAAATCCTCGGGGCTATTATTGGTGGCCAAACGGATGAAAAACTACTGATAAATCAATTTTCATCCATGATTGATAAAAGTGAAATAAGATCATTCATTACTCAACTGGCGGATGTAAAAGCAATTAAGATTATTAGTTAATGTATGGCGAGGGTTGTATATATAATTCAGCCCTCACCATCCAATTTATTGCAGTCAAGAGGAGGTGTTTGTAATGTTGACTGATTTTAATGAATGGCACTGGGAGGTTACGAAAAGATGTAACTTAGAATGCAAGCACTGCGTTACAAATTGTGGTCCGCGTCACATCAAGGAAATGTCGGCTGGTGATATGGTAAGAGCGTTAAAAACGATGGTTGATCTTGGCTGCCGAAGATTAATGATTACAGGCGGCGAACCGTTTTTCGTACAAACAAAATTAATGACTATTCTGGAAGAGTGTCGAAATAGCGGCGTTAAGGTTCAGATTCTTACCAACGGTTACTTTATCAGCAATGCGTTAGTCAAGAAACTGGCTAAGATAGTTGAATCAATGAGCGTAAGTCTTGATGGTTCGCGGCCTGAGGTGAATGATCCGATTCGCGGTCAGGGTAGTTTTGAGGAAGCACATAAGGCTATCAGGCTTTTAAAACAGTACATGCCGGTCTCTGTTTACTTAACTGTTTCAAGAGCGAATTTAAATGATATAAAAAGCACAATTGGACTAGCAAGATCATTAGGAGCAGTTAATGTTCATGTTTCTGAAATTAAAATAGCCGGACGAGCGTTAATTAACAGAGAATTATTTGAGCTGACAGATGGTCAAAAGTCGCGACTTCAAAAACTCGCTAAAGATCTTACTCCAAATTCTTTAGTGCCTTTAGAAAATTGTAACGCGGATTTATCAGTTGTTTATTTATCATCTAGTGGGATGGTTTTTCCTTGCGCCGAACTCTCTCTTGATAATCAGAGATCATTGATTGGAAATATTAATAGCGCCGGTTTTGAACAAAGAATTCTGGAATCTAAAAAAAATTATGAAAGAAGTTCAGAATTAAATTGTTGTTACCAAGTTTATTTGGGTAAAAATCTATCATTCTATCTTGGCAAGGAAACGGCCTGCCCACTAGCAAGGAAAGAGGAGGTGTCGCAGTGATTAAAACATTAAGAGAGTTATATAAAGAGCTTGATCAATTATTTTTAGGAATCAGTAAATTCTGTTGGCAATGTAAGGACTATGATTGTCAAGGATATGTTTGGCTACTGCCGCAGGAAGCTGAAAGATTATATAAGCTTGGGATCGAAGTGCTGGAGGTTAATAACAGTGTTAGTTTTATTCACTGCTTTAGCGATAAAGGTGGTAAAATTAATGTTGAGTTATACAAACCTCAATGCCCGTATTATAAGGGAAGGAAGTGTACTATATATAAAAGCAGGCCTCTGGCGTGCAGGATGTATCCATTGAATTTCGCCAGCGAGGATGGTATAATATATTTAGTGTTACATCTCGACTGTCTATTTTCAAGACAAAAGGGTAATATTTCCTTTCAAAAACAGGCTATTTCACTCTTTAAAAAGGTGGACTTGGAGTTACTGAAAAAAATGGTAGAAAATTATAAACTCGTTTACGATCTTTCCAAATTTCCAAGACAAAAAAATAGATATTTGCCGTTAATTAAGACGGATCAATTCTTTTGCCAGTAGAAAAGAAAGGAGGTGAATGGCAGAATGTCCAAATGTGTGGCAGTTCTTGAGAGTCAGAAAGTGACTTCTCTGAAAGTGCGTAAGAGAAATTCGTACAAGGGGAAGTCAAAAAAAGCCGCCAAGAAGTGAAAACAGCGGATCAAAAAGCCGGGAACTTAATAAAAATTAAGTTTTTCCCGGCTCTTTTTTATAAGCAATTTTTCAATCTAAAAAGTTCAATAGAATTCTTATAATAGATATTGTTCCTCTCTCCATCTGTTATATTAAGGGAATTTATCAAATCTATATGTTTTTTCATACTGCCGATCGGCCAGTCAGAACCAAAGATTAAACTATTAGCCCGACGCTTGACCGTTTTTACTAGAACATCCTTTATTTTCCTGATTCCGTCACTACTTTTAATTATATACGGGCAGGCTAATCCAGATGTATCAAAATAAATATTCTTAATATTATTTGTTATCGCAAAACAGTAATCAAATTTAGGCCAGAAATAATGAGCAATTATTATATTTAATTTGGGAAATATTTTAGCTATTTTTACAATATGCTCGGGGTCATTATATTTTGAAATTTTTCTATTATTAAAATTAATACCAGTGTGGATGATTAATGGAAAATTATATTTTATACACAGTCTGTAAATTGGATACCATCTTTGGTCAGTTGGATAAATAGGATCATGACCCGGAAAAATTTTGAAACCTCGAATTATTTTCTTTTGGAACAGCCTGTCTATTTTTTTTAGGCCCGATTCGTTAACATTATTAATTTCCAGTGTGCCGACCTTGAATAGCTTAGACTCATTTTTTATTAGATTCATAACTGTCTCAAGATTTGCGCATTGCGTATTTGAAATATTGTCAGGAATTACAATATTATAACTAATTCTATTTTTTTTCATATTCAGCAATAAGTCCTCTTTTACTTTTTGAAAATCTTTTTTCTTTTTTAGGTATGATAGATGAGTGTGACAGTCAATTATCATATATTCTTATTTAAATACTAGGCGTTTTAATTGTATCATTTTTATTTGATAAAATAAACTATTTTATGTTGGGTTGGCGGAAGGGACTAGCATCAGTTTTAGACGGTTTTTGTTATCCCAGTTTATCCACTTGACGGGGTAGGTGAGGGGCGTTAAGATAGAGCCGTCGTTGATTTTAGCGACGGCGCTGATATTTAATGAAAAAATGACCAATTTATCACCCTCGTTATTCGTTAAAAGTTGGCGTTTTAGTTGCTTGTATCGGTATCGTCTCACGCTATCGTCAATCTACCTTTAATTATTTAATACCATGCAGTTAGTAATTACTATTATTTTTACCCTTGCTGCTTTCATTCTCGGGTTTTTTATCTTTAAAAATAATAAGAAAAGTCATACTAATTTATTATTTAGTATTCTTTGTTTTTCATTAGCTCTATGTGTGGTAGCAAATTATTTTGCGCTTCAGGCATTGGATAAGTTTATAATATTATTTTGGATACGAACAGTTATGGCCCTTGCTGTTATACAAAGTGTTTCCTTCTTTCTTTTTATCCATACATTTCCAAGGCCAAAAGTTACGTTTAAAAAGAAGTATCTCTATATGATTTTATCTATGGCATTTCTAACCATTATTGTTAGTTTTACACCACTTCTTTTTAAAGATGTCTTATTAGAAAATAATAAGAGATTACCTGTTGTTCAGCCTGGCATACTGCTGTTTCTTGTAACTGCTATCGGTTCCTTATTATCAGGATTTATTTTATTAATTCAAAGATTAAAAAAAGAGGTAGGTTTAATAAATATTCAATTAAAATATATTTTTTATGGTTCATTTTTAATGTTTTTATTGATTTTAATATTCAATTTTTTCTTAGTTGTTATTTTTAAAATTTCGACATTTGTAAATTGGCTTCCATATCTTATTCTACCATTTCTTTTCTCTACAACTTATGCTATCACTAGATACCGTCTCATGGACATCAAGATTGTTCTTCGAAAAGGTATTGTCTATGGTCTATCCATTATCATCGCCTTGGCCTTTTACACTTACTTAGCCATCTTACTAAAAGATTACTTGCAAAACACCCTCAATATCTCTGAAAATTGGGGGATTTTTGTGTTGATTTTGTTAGTGGCTCTTGGCTTTCCACCGTTAAAAAATTTAGTAGAGCGCTCCATTAATACCTTGTTCAAAGGCAAAAAGAGCATTGATTTAGCGGTCAAGGAAGTACAGGAAAAGATGGCCGTAAAGACAGACACTGATTCTTTAATTGATTTGATTGTACGGGAAATCAGGAAATTTTTAGGACTGGAAGAGGTGGAGATTTTATTAATCAACCGGCAGGAGAAAAAGTTTATTGGTCAGGAAAAGAGTTTGGATTTTTCACAACCAATAGTGAAATATCTTCAGGAAAAAGGGGAAATCGTCGTTAAAGAAGAAATTCCGTATATGCTGGAAGCTGACCATGAATTTGACCATAAAGCATTAAAAGAAGTGGAAAATAAAATGAATAAGTTAAATATTGCGGTCGCGGTACCAGTGGGTAAGGGTGATGAATTAATTAGTCTTATTCTGCTTGGTAGGAAAAAATCAGAGGAAGCTTTTACGGTGGATGATATCAAATTTTTAGAAAGGCTTTCAGGGCAAGCGCTTTTCTCTCTTGGAAATGCCGTACTTTACAGGGATGCGATGGCGCGGATAAAGGCTATGCAATATGAGCAAACTGAAAACAATTAATATATCAGGGCATGCTTATTTTGTAACGAGTAAAGTTACTGGCAACAAAAACCTATTAATACACCATAAATATTGTTTGATTGTAATTGATACTTTAAAATTTATGAGAAGGCAGGGGAAGTTTAGGTTGCTGGGTTATGCGTTGATGCCTAATCATACTCATTTGATTATTTGGCCAACTGGGAAATATACAATTTCCGACATCATGAGAGATTTTAAGAAATTTGTATCCAAGAGTATTATTGAGGAATTGAAGAGGGATTCTCTGTCCGAGAAGACAAGGTCTCCTGACCTTGTCTTGCACGTGGAATCAATGGCGGGTCAGGAGACCCGCCATTCTCGCTGGGACGATCAAGACAGAGAAGTTCTGGCCCCCAGGCCTGAGCTTGACGGCAAGGTGTTCAAGCAGGCAGGTCTGGGGACCTGCCATTCTCTCGGTGAGGGGTTTATTCCTCAGTTTACTAACGATTCTTCAGCAAGGCGTGGGCGCCTTGCCTTCTCGGTAGGGGTACATGGAGAAAATCAGGCCCCTAGGCCTGATTTGAATCTCGGTGATGAAAGGTCGGGTCTGGGGACCCGTCCTTCTCAACTGTTGACTTACTTCAAAGAAAAGGCCAGAGATATCAGTGGTCAGAATTACAAAGTTTGGATGTCCAGAAGCTGGATTGAAAACATATATTCTGACAAATTTCTAGAGCAAAAACTAGAATATATACATCAAAATCCAGTTAGGGCAGGTTTTGTTAAAGACCCGGTTGATTGGAAATACTCATCTGCCAGAAATTATTATTTGAACGATCATTCGTTAATCAAAATTGATTTAATCTAATGATTACTAGAAGATCAAAAATTTGTCTACTCTTCTGCGGCGGGGCAGCTTTAAGTTTGGAAAATAAAATATTGGCTGTGACGAAAAAGGAAGAGATGAAGCCTTGGCTTAAAGCCATGCCAGAACTCAATATTATGGCAGAAATTGAGCCGGTTTTTGTTTATGGACAGTACGCTTCGGAAATTACACCAGAGCTTTGGACAAAATTGGCAGCAGAAATTTATAAAAGATATCATCAATTTGACGGCTTTGTCATTACGCATGGCTTGGATACAATTATTTATACAGCTTCGGCTTTATCATTTATTTTTCAAGATTTATCCAAGCCGATTGTTTTCACCGGCTCGCCTTTGCCTTCTGACACGCAAAAAGTCAAGCTTGACGGCTTGATTTCTGATTATCGTGGTTTGGGCATTAAAGCCAATTTAATCAATGCGATTCAAGTGGCAACCATGGACATTGCCGAGGTGGGGATTATGTTCGGCAATCGCTTGGTCAGAGCCAATCTGGCAGTGAAAAGCGAATTGCCGACTTTTAATTTTTTTGATTCTTATGCGCGGGAATATTTGGGCAAGGTTGATTTTGGCATTCGGCTTTTGGACAAAATAGTGAAGCGGGAAAAAAGAAAGCTGAAATACCAGCCCAAGATTAACAAAGCTGTTTGTTCCATGCAATTGTATCCCGGGATTTCCCCGAAAGTTTTTGAGCAGATGCTAGGCCAAGGTTGCCAAGCTATGATTGTTAAAACCTATCATTCTAATTTATTTCCTGACAATTTTCAGCCTATTTTGAAAAAAGCCAGACAAAATAATATTCCGATTGTTGCTTACAATCCTTTTTCATTAGATATTAAAAAGAAAAAACTGGAATACATTTCCATTAATGAAATGACTTTTGAAACCACGCTGGTCAAGTTGATGTGGGCGCTCAGCCAGGTTAAGACCATTGAGGAAGTGCGTAGTCTGCTTAAGCAGGATGTGGCTGGGGAAATAGTACGGCGATAATTTTTTAAGCACCAAATCCCAAGCACCAAATTACAAATAATACTCAATGACCAAAGCACCAATGACCAAAACGAATAAATATGATTTAGAAGAAAGGACCTATCAATTTGCAAAGAAAATAGTACTGTTTTCTCATAAATTACCTAGGACAATAAGTAA
>Ga0180007_10006565_pt1 | contig 11326 bp, 14 predicted proteins | sample MM_PC_MetaG_FD_121122 | JGI IMG/M metagenome (GOLD analysis project Ga0180007, IMG submission 121122) | Groundwater microbial communities from the Aspo Hard Rock Laboratory (HRL) deep subsurface site, Sweden - MM_PC_MetaG | ecosystem: Environmental > Aquatic > Deep subsurface > Groundwater...
CTTTTAAGTGTCTGTTTAATAAGACTCTCTATAGTCTCAGCTAAATAGGCACTCTTGTTGTATACCGGTACGACAAAACTTACTTTAGGCATTTTATATATTCCAGTTTAAGTCTTTTAAGGTCTTCTTCGTTACGTTTCTCGTAATTACTTGTTGATAACATTCTGTAGTAACTTAAAGGCTTTTTGTTATATCCGAATTTGTATCCTTTCATGTGAAAATCAACTTGTAGTTTCCAGTCTGCTAATCCACCTTCAGAGTCTTTATAGGGAGTCTCTAATACTAACTGTCTCTTATAAGCTACAGTTGAATGACCTATCCCTGTCTTACCGCCTTTTAATACTTCTTCCCAGTCTACGTCTTTAGCTATTACCGTATGTAATATCCTTCCGAACATCTCAGTACCGTGAAAACCTGAATAAAAGAAGTCTTTTTCACGTTTAAAAGCCTTTAGTATCTCTTTAGCTCTGTTAGGTTCACTCCAGTCATCAGCGTCTAAGACTGCAATTATATCAGATTTAGCCTTACGGTTACCGTAGTTCCTGGCATATCCTACCGGAGACTTCTTTATTTTGTGCCAGCTTACTCTTTTATCCTTTGTATAGTATTCTCTTAAAGGCTCTATATCGTCTGTAGACTCATCATCTACTACTACGATTTCAATGTCTTTAACAGTCTGTTTTAATAGACTTTCTATACATTCAGGTAAATATGCACAGGTATTATGTACCGGTGTTACAAAGCTGATTTTAGGCATATAGCTCTCTTTTTAAGAGTCTTTATTTCTTCTGTGAATTTATCTTTGTTTACTACTTTACGCCAGTAATCCATAGCTTTCAGATTCTTCTCGCCTGCTTTCCATTTCTTCTGGCATTCACGTATCTTTCTTATTACAGTAGACTTAAATTTAGATGTATCACCGCCACTGCCTATAGATACGTAGTTTGAATATGGTAACTGATAATTCGTTACTACCCATTTACCTGCTGTAAGAAACTGCTTTAATGTCTCTGTCGGATGTCCTCCGTCTGTCATGCTTACGTAACATGCGTAGTCGTTTAAATTAGCTTCGTTAGGTGACTTTAATTCCAGGTCAGGTAAAGCCTTTTTAAGACTTAATACAAAGTTCATCGCTGACTTATCATGCTCGTAATATACTGTAAACTTCTTTGGTGTTTTAACTTCATGTATATCCATGGGTAAAGGTACTATCTTAGGCTCTTTTATTCCTAAGTCTACTAGTTGTTTTCTACCAAACTCGTTTTCACAGAAATGATAGTCTACTGTAAGATTAAGTACGTCTACTAAAGCCTTTACACCTCTAAACGGAAGATCACCCATAGACTCTATGTCATCTCCCATCCAGTGAATTACCTTTATACAGTCTTTCGGAGCGTTCCTAAATACTCTGCCTAAAACTTCACGTTCTTCACCGTAAAACCCTATTTTATATATCATCTTATATTCGTGCTTCTTCTCACTAGGCATGTAGATAAAGTCGCCACCAACAAACTGCGCTACATCAAAGGCACGCCATACATGATTATGGCTTGTTATTACTACGTCTCTACCGGTTATACCGTGTTTCTCACGTACGATATTACGTCTTTTAAGCCAGTTCTCTTCACTACATCCTATTGCCGATATAGACTTCTTATGAGGGAATTCAGTCTTAAACCCTGTACCCTCTATCCAATACCCTTTACATTTCTTGTCGTGTACCAGCGTAAGCCATAAATCCCAGTCTTGTAGGCTCTCTATCTTCTCATCCCATACAGGACTTAAAGTGTCAAGGACTTTCTTCCTTATAGGAAACATGGTTGATATATAATTATAACAAGTCAATAACCACGGATTAAATGCTTCACTAGGATACGCTAACGGTTGCACGTTCTTATCATTACTGATAAACTGGTAGCCTGAATATACAAAGTCAATGTCTTTAAACCGTTCAAAGTGCATTACCCATACTCTAACCATCGCAGGCTCTGCATAACAGTCACTATCCCAGAAGCTCACTACGTCCCCATTAACGTGCTTAAAACCCTCGTTTCGTGCCTTCTGTACCCCTCCGTGAGGTATTACCTTATATCCTAATTTAGAGCCGTCATTTCGGTCTTTCTGGAGCTTTTTTATTATCTTCTCACAGCCTCCGTTCTTGCCGTCTAAGACACAGAATATCTCTATGTCTTTGTAGTCCTGGTCTAAAATGGACTCTAAACATCTCTTTAAGGTCTTCTCTGCCTTGAATACTGGTACTACAAACGATACCTTCATTTAGCCTCCTTGTAGGCAATAACGTTAAGGCTAACAGGTATAAATGTACCTAAAGGATCATCAAATCCCAGCATAGAAGCGTCATACTTACGTTCTCGTGTTTCATCAGCTCCATGTATAGGGAATTGCACTACTTTGGTTACATCTGTAAATCCTGTTGCCTCAAGTTCTGTTTTAAGTTTATCGAAGTCAAATCCCGAACCATGTGGTCCGTATTCGTAGTTATCTTCCCCATATACCATTCTTTCAATGAACAATTCCCATCCGTATTTACATACCAGTTCACAGATGTTTATCATATCCGGTACTGATACATATATCTTACCTCTGGGTTTTAATACCCGATTCCATTCTCTTAGAACATCTCTTATCTTTGAATATGTGAAATGCTCTAAAACATTAGAAGCGTATATCTCGTCTACTTCGTTGTCTTTAGCAAAGGCTAACTTGTTTACGTTACAGACATACTTTACAGTAGGACATGGCAATAAATCTACATTGTCAAATCCGTCTATTACTGAATTTCTGCTGCCTAAGTTGAGTTTCATTTTCTCGCTATTACGTTTAGTATGACTTTACATCCCTTCTCTTCTATCATGTCGTTGGCTTTTATTGCCGAACAATCTCTTAGCTTATGTGGGAATGTGTCTACTCTTACTACGTCTTTAAACCCTGCGTTCTCTAGTTGTCTAATTATCTTGTCTAAAGTAAATCCAGCGTAATGTCTGTTAAACTTGTCTGTGTGTCCACCATACAGTATTTCTTCTATCCAGCGTGAATATCCGTATTTGCTTATAAAGTCTACTATGCCCTCTATGTCCGGTACACTGATAAATATCTTTCCTCTTGGCTTTAAGACTCTATTCCATTCGTTCAATACTTCCTGCGTTCTTAAATGTGAAAAATGCTCAAGTATGTTAGATGCGTATATTTCTTCAATAGAGTTATCCACAGCAAAGCTCAGCTTATCCACAGGGCTTATTATGTCTACATTAGGGTACTTGTTTATATCTACGCCCTTATACCCCTCAATCCTTGAATTACAGCATCCTAAATTTAATTTCATTTTATTGCTATTACGTTCAACGATACGCTAATTGAATTACCTAATGTGTCTTTATACGCACAGGTAGTACAGTCATTAGATTTACCAAAGTTCTCTACTCGCTCTATGTTCTTAAATCCAACTGCAATTAGTTCTTCACTTAGTGTATCAAAGTTAAATGCGTTCTTGTGGTTTACAAAGTCTACTTCGTTACCACCGTAAAAAATGTCTCTTATCATCGCATTCCAGCCTAGCATATCCCAGCATTCTTTTGCAGCGTCTATGTCAGGTACACCTACATATAAGACTCCACCTGGCTTTAACACTCTATACCATTCCTTTAAGACTATAGGACAATCAGTATAGTAGAAATGCTCTAATACGTTAGAGGCGTATATCTCCTCTATTGACTCATCTTTGGCAAAGTCCAGGTCATAAAACGTCTTTACTACTATGTCTACCTTATCGGTAAACTTCTTTAGGTCTACTCCGGTAAAGCCTTCAATTCTTGTATTAAAACATCCTAAGTTCAGTTTCACTTTATCACCTTAAATGCAAATTGTGTTTCATCTACAAAACAAGGTACTCTACTAAACATAAACGATCCGTTAGGTGCTGTCATTATATGTGTCAAGTTAGTCTTAGGTACTACACTCAAGTCAGTTTCGTATTCTTTGAATTTACTGAAATATTCGTTTAATACAAATATGCCATTAGACTCTGTTGCTCCTACGAAATTATATCCTTTACTCTCGGCTAGGTCTACTAAAGCCTTTATAGAACATCCGAATGTCTTGTCTGCATACCATATATCAGTAGGTATTGTAGGGTTATATTCACACAATATTACTCTAGGTCTTGCCTTCATAGACTCGAATATATAGTAGTCTTCGCCATCTATGTCTATTGACATAAGGTCAACTGCATTGTTATGTACTATAGTGTCTATTGAATTATATCCCTCTATATCTACTTTCATGTTATATGCCTGGCATTCGTAGTCTTTTGTGTTCTTTACTAACTCTTTGTATTTATCTAAATCACTTTCTATTAGTATTGCATACCAGCTTTTTCTTTTCCAGAGGTTAGCTGTATTAGAGAATTTAATACCATCCCATGCGCCAAACTCTACACACATACTAGACTTACAACCTATTATCTCAAAGACCTTTTCTATTATACCGTCTTCACCGTTCTGTGAATATACGTTCTTTTTAAAGTCAATTAGTTTCATTTTTTAAACTGTTCAAACTCTTTGTATTTTTCAAATACGTCTGGCTGTTTACCTTTATAAGGTATTCTTATAAAGTCCATACTATTACCGGCTATGTCTTGCCATTTACCTGTTTTACCTGTTACTCTGGGATGTGCCTTCGTCTCTGACTCTATCTGTTCGGGTGTTACCTTTAGTCTGTTTTTGCTGTGGTTTACAAATACGCTTTTCATCTTACAATACCGTCTTTCATATCCTTTAGCGTCACAGTAATGGTGCATTATAAGTTTGCTTTGTCCTATCCTATACGGTAGATTGGGGTTGCCAGCCCAGAATAAGTATTCGTCTCCTGTAAGGTCTTTATAAAACAAGTCTTCTACCAGGTCACCATAGTAGCCATGATAATGTAATCCAAAGTCGTTCTTGTTAAATACTATCCACTTATCCGCCCTTGCGGTGTTGTCTTTCCATATATGGTCTCTGTCACCTGCGAAACTTATCATACCAGAAGTCCATCTTAAACAATCGTCATTAAACTCGTCTTTTAAGACTTCAGGGTTTAATGGTATCATGTCTGGATGTATATAGGACACTATCTCTGTATCACATTTCTTTAAAAGAAAGTTATATAAATCTTCGTATGACTGTTCGTATACGTTACAGTCCATGTTTTCAAAGAGCATTATCTTGTTGTCAGGGTCGTGCTTCTTTTTAATGTATCTTAGTAGTTCTACCGTACCATCTGTCGAGCCTCCATCAGCCCAGACAAACTTCTTGAAGTACGGATAGAATGCCATACAGTGGTATCCTATGAAGTCAATTTCATTCTTAATTGGTGTAAATACGCTAATTGTTTTCATATTCACTTATAAAGTCGCAGATCCGTCTTATTATGTCGTCTTGTAATGTTACTGCACTTGGTAAATAAACCAAGTTTTCATAAGCCCACGTTGCATTCGGCATGTTGTATTCTAGTCCTATCAGTCTGTGTACTGGCTTATAAAGTCTTCCTGATTCTACTCCTCGTGTCTTTAAGAACTGGCTTAAACCTTCTGCATCTTTAGACTCATACGCTATTACCCACGGTACAGTAGGGTTGTACGTATGTATATATCTGTTGTACGTCTCGTTAATTCTTTGTTTCTGCTGTAGTAAAAAGTCTAACTTCTTCATCTGCGCTATTCCAAAACCTGCTAATATGTCGTTATATTTCAGGTTAAGTCCTCTACCACATACGTCACTATTAAGTCTACCGTGATCCTTTATCCTCTTACATTCGTCTCTCATACGTCTATCGTTCGTTAGTATCATTCCACCTTGTCCGGTAGTCACTGTCTTAGGAGCTGAGAAACTTACTATCATAGGTCCGCTTGTATCACTGAAGTCTGTTCCTATACAGTGCGCTATATCATGGATAGTCTTTAGGTAAGACTTTAGTATAACTTTATGGTTGTTGTAATGTACCAGGATTGTAGGACCATCTAATTCACTTAGACTCAGTGTATGCCTGTTAACGTCTTTAAGTTGTGGTACTTTACCTGCTGACTTTACAGCATTAAATGGTGCTATAAAACAGTAGTCCGGTACAGTCCATTTATTGTATCCTAGTATCTTAACCAATATGTAAAGAGCTGCTGTGCCTGATGATATTGATATTCCAAAAGTTCTACCACTACGTTCTGCTACTAGTTTCTCAAATTCTTTTGTATACTCGCCTTCTGATAGCCAACCACTACTTAATACTCCGTTAATATACTTTGATTCTTCGTTGGTTATACACGGCTCAAACAGAGGTATTTTCATTCTTTATGCTCTTTAGTGTCTCTTTCCAGTTATCCTGAGATTCAAAGAAGTTTAAACAATACTTCTGTAAACATTTAGGGCATTTATACCCCCTCTGTTCTATCTCTGCTCTTGTAGTGCTAAGGATTCTTTTAATTGAATACTCGTCTACTACTTCTTCGTTACAGAATGGACATAATCTTTTCATAGTTACCTTCTGACATTTTTATATATTAGTGTAAAAAAGTCAGGGAAAATTTATACAAAAATCGTCGTTCTTTATTGCTTCTGCCATCTTGTTGTGTGGACCGTAAGTACATCTAGGGCATTCTTTAGGGTTAATGTCTTCTAGCATTTTAATGTGTTTCTCTGAACCCCAAAACTCTTTTATGTCAAAATGTTTACACATTCTCTCTCTGCCTCTACGGTCAAAACATACATAACACCAGCCGTCTGCACAAAAGGTCGCTAAAAGTGGTGCGCAGTAACATTTATCAAAATCATTCTTTTGGCTGAAGTCAGGGTTAAACTTGTGCTTTACTCCATATAGATGAAAGTCTTTATCTTCTAGTTTAAAGGCTTCTTCTATCTGGTGGTTTATTTCAGCATGGTCAAATTCAAGTTTCTCGTTCTTCCATCCAGGGTATAGGTTTACATAGCCTACGGGTCTTATATGTACATCTACTGCACCTGAATCTTTAGCTTTCTTAACTGCTTCTAGAATAGTCTTCTGGTTTATCGGGTGGATTAAAAACTTATAGCAGACTCTAGCTTTACCGTCTTTCTTGGCTAATTCATACATATTGTTTAACGCCTTGTCAAACATTTCCGGAGGTACACCTTTTAGCCTATTAAACGCTTCTCTAGTGCCTGAATCCATACTGAATCCTATCCATTTACAGTTAGTCTTTAAAGACTCGTGGTTCTTCATTAACGATCCGTTAGTTATAAGCCCTACTTCTATTCCATTAGCGTTAGTTTTCTCTATAAACTCGTAAGTCGCTTTATTCGTTAGTGGCTCACCACCACCGGCTACACAAGTAGACTTTATACCCCAGTCCTTGTATATGTCAGCTAATTTAAGTAAATGTTCTTTTGAAAGACCTATTGGTTCTCTTGTTCTGAATTCTTTGGAATTACACCATACACAGTTAAAGTTACATATATTCGTAGGGTTAGTATCTGCCTGTACTGGAGGCAATAACTTCCTACTTATACATCCCTCTAAATGTTCCCTATGCCATAAAACTTTATAAGAGTTAAATGGATTGTTAGGATTACTCCACTCTTTATTTGAGTTCATATCTTACTATTATGTATCCTGCTGTTATTCCAGCTGTATTGTCATGTGTTATTCTTACTTCCAGAGACTCGCCACCATCACCTATAGCTATAGGAAACTGACTGCCTACCGTAGGATAATGTTTCTCTACACCAGTCGCAAGTGCTATGTCATTTATCTGGGCTACACCATCATTCAATATATTAAGTACCGTCGCTCCACTAGCGAACGTTGCAGAACACAGTATGTCATGTATCCATATTCTCTTTGAACTATGAGGTGTCGGTAAGTCAAGACTTATATAGTTTGCGCTGGCTACCTTTACGTCAAATGTGGCTACACCGGTTGCAAGCCATACAGTCGTCTCTTCTGTGGCTATTAAGGCTCTACTGTCTTCCTCTCCACGCATACCCTCTAATACTGTTAAAGTCCAGTCACCAGAAAGCCCAGGATAAGATGTCGTCTCGTCAAGAAGTTCTACCTGTGCTATTAACTCGTCAATAGTATTATAGGTAGGCGAATCAAACGAAAACCCTGTCGTACCAGGCACTAATCCACCAGCCACATGAAATGTTATTGAAGACTCTGTAATGTCTACTGAGGCTGTCGTCTCTGTACCAATACCTACATAATAAATACTGATTGCGTCGTTATCCCACGTAATCGTACTTATACCTACTGAATCCCTGTGTAACTGTGCTGATGCTACGCTTACTAAAAACATTAAAACTAATCCTAAAAACTTTTTCACTTGTGTACCTCCGTTTTTATTTGTTAAAACCTATATAGACTATATGTTATATCCTATGATTACAGTGGAGGGAGACCCAGATTACTCTAGTCCTCCCGACCACGTTATTTACGCACGAGCATGCGTCATAAGCAATCTTCCCGCTGACGGGTTGAGTGCAGCCGCTGCCATTGTGATCTTAAATGCGACCGTCGCCCACTGGTTGAACGGATTGGATGAATCATACTTGTTAGGCATCTTGATTATGATCTCATAACCTTTGCCCGGTCCAATGTATGTACAGCCATATGCGCCCTGACCGAAGATGAACGATACGTCACAGGAATGTCCGGTGCCCCTGTACGAGGGTACGTTATTTGATTCGTAGACTTGACACTGTGCTACTTTACCAAAATAACCATATCCTTTTCCAAGTGCATCAACTTTCCCTGCTCCCTGCATATATTCCTTGTACTCGATGTCTCTTTCGAGATCAGTCAAGAAGTCGGTATTTGCAACGAGTTTGAAGTATCCATCAGCAAACGGCATAGCGTTTTTGCCACGTAACTGCTTTACAGCCTTACGGATAGCATATACGCCTGCTACTGCTGATGTACTAGGTGCTCCTGAACCAACGAGAGAAAGTCTGTTTGCTGTCGTACCGAAAACTACCGGGAACTGCCAGTATTCTTCAGACGTAGCTTCAGCACTTTCACCACTTGCGCCAAAGAAAGCCGAAGCCTTCGCTGACATCCACAGAGACAGAATGTGTGAGCCAGAGTTCTGGAGAAGGTCACCTTTGTAGATTCCCATTCCAATTACCCTGTCAACTGACTGTCCTGCTGAGTCAGTAAGATTGTCAACTATTCCCTGTATTGCAGGAAGACTGGAAGTGTCTATGATAAGATCACTTACCTGTACTCCTCTACCATACTGAGCTATCGTTGCTTCAACCTTACGTGCACTAACTGCTGAAAGAGTATTAGCAGTACCTTCTGATAACGATCCCGTGATCGGTAAGAAGTTCTGCCAACCATTCCATCTAACAGTTGTAGATCCAGCTTTCGCTGGAAGTGGCTCTTTTTCTCCCCACTGGTACAGAATTCCCCTTGCAACGAGACGAGGCATAGCCTTACGGACAAGCCTTGTAGCGAGCAAGTTATCTAGTGTACTAGTAGTATTACTTGTAGCCATTATATTTGTTTCCTATTTTGTGTTTTTAACCCCTGCCCTCTTTCCTCATCTGAGCCGATAAGACTCTGTCGAGATCTTCAATCGATGAAGTCATAGGATCAAACTTCGTACTAGCATTACTGGCTACACTCGATGTTTCCACCGCTGCATGCCGCTTTGCTGCCTCTGATTGAGCGCCTATAGACTGTCCTGATTGGAGAGCCTGATTTACTGCTTTATCCCTAAGTTTACCTCTAGCCATATAGTACGCATCCATAAGGTGTTTAGTCCTTGCAGATTCGTCTATAAGCCATTCAGGATGAGACTCATACTCTTTTATGAGTCCTTCCTGTATTTCAGGTGTTACAAAGTCAGCAGTGTCTGGAGACTTGCTTAGTCTTTCGTATGTCATCTCTCGCTCGATCTTGTCGAGTTTAGCTAACCTACTATTCAACTCCTGCATCTTCGGCTGTATTACAAGACCGTTCATCTCCTTAAATGCTCTAGCTGTAGCTTCACGCCACTGCGGATCATTATAGGGATTTGACGTATCTTCATACGGCTGTTGATACGGTTGCACCGGAGGTGGTGCTATCACAGGTGTAGACTGCCTTCTTAACTCGGCTAATTTCTGCGCTTTTTCATGCAAGGCTCTTTCCAAGTTCTCATAAGACTTCCTCGCATCTTCGGGGGATTTCCACCCCTTCTTTTCACGTAAATCAGGATTATCAAAAGCACTCTGCTCAGGTTTCGGTTCGACCACTTCTTTCGGGGTGTCCGTTACCTGCTCCGACTGATTTTCTTTTACCTCAACTTGTCCAGTAGTATCAGTCTTGACTTCTGGGGTTGATTGTTCAGGCTGCTCAAGCTGCTGTTCAGGTGTAGGGTTTTCAATCTGACTAGTGAGTTCTTTTTCAAGAGCCTCATCAGAGAGTCCGTCGATTCTCTGTTGGTCGTCAGACTGCGCCTCTACTCCATTGAACGGCAGTTGTTTAAGCTGGTCTGCCATTAGGTTTGTCCTCCCTCTGAGATTATGTTTTCAATTCGATTTAAGTCGAATTCTATTTCTCTTATCTGTCCACGTAGATTATAAAAATCACTATCTTTACTGGACTTTTCCAACTTATCAATGAGCTTAAAATATCTTTCTAACTTGTCCATTCTATACATAGCCCAGCCTCCATGTCCTGCTAGACCACGTATTAATTGGGCTTTGCGGTTCTCACTCTCATAGTTCTTAGAGTGTGCGCCTCTTAGTGCTATTAACTCTTTTGCGTGTTTCTCAAACTTGTTCTGCGCCATTAAGGCTCCGGTATTCCTACCTGTTGATTAGGGGGTACTGGTACTGTGCTTGGAGGCACGCCAGGCGTTCCTGCTACTTCACCCTCTATCATCGTATCTATCTTCTTAGTTACTGCATGCTCTTTTATCGTGTTCTCTGTCTGCATACTCATCTCAGCTCGTTTCTGCATTAACTGTTCATATATCTGTTTGTTCTTCTGTTTCTCTGCTTCTTCAGGTGTCTTCATATAGTCTTGAGGTGCTTCTTCACCAAGATATTCTAGTATCTTCTGGTCTACTGCTTGATGATTAACGTAAGGCGCTTCCTGTACTATGTTCTTCCACTGTATAAGCCTTAAAGCCTTTTCAGATTTGTTCTCCATACTGAATACTCCTGCTGGTACGAAGTCGTAATCTTTACCAACATCTTCAGGGCTTACCGGCTGAAATTCTACTCCGTCTGGACCTACTATCCTAGCGACTTTAGTAGAATCAACAAACTGTGTATCAAGGTCATAGAACATTTTGATTATAGGTTTTATA
>Ga0180007_10006566_pt1 | contig 11326 bp, 12 predicted proteins | sample MM_PC_MetaG_FD_121122 | JGI IMG/M metagenome (GOLD analysis project Ga0180007, IMG submission 121122) | Groundwater microbial communities from the Aspo Hard Rock Laboratory (HRL) deep subsurface site, Sweden - MM_PC_MetaG | ecosystem: Environmental > Aquatic > Deep subsurface > Groundwater...
AAGGATTCATAGTAGATTAAAAATGGCACCAGTAATCTATGCTCAGAAGCATACTAATTTAATAACTAAATACGTACCCCATACATGAAGACAAAGTGTCTAAAGAAATGGGTACCCGCCAATTAGAAAATTATAAGGTTGTACAGGGTCGTTTGAATAATAAGCTTATCTCATTTACACCAAAATCTAATGTCCTGTTTTACAGAACAGCAGATTTTGGTGGGCGAGAGAGGACTCGAACCTCCAAGAGTTTCCCCACATGGCCCTTAACCATGCGCGTATACCAATTCCGCCACTCGCCCACGATAACAAAATGTAAGATAACCAGGTGCTTCGCTGGTGGACGCGACAGGATTCGAACCTGTGACCTTTCGGATGTAAACCGAACGCTCTAACCAACTGAGCTACGCGTCCATTCTGATTTTTAATAGCAAGAGCTACGTTTATTATTTTAACAGAACACCTGGTATCTAAACAGGTGCCTTCTCATAAACTATAAAAAATGATATAAAAAGATTGCTGATAAGCAAGGTTAAATTGGATCGCTTGGTGAGTTTAGTCAATAGCGTTTTCTCGAATATAATAGCGAACTATTAAGTTATATCTGGGCAGGTGGTGGAACGGTATACACGCGACACTTAAAATGTCGTGCCGCAAGGATTGTGGGTTCAAATCCCACCCTGCCCACCAATAGGGACACTTGTAATCACAGGGGTGCTTTTGCCTGTACCCTTATTGTATAATAAGTATATGCGTAGAAAGAAATGGACTGAAACAGACTTGAGACAAGCAGTGCAACAATCTTTTAGCATACGACAAGTATTACTAAAATTAGGATTACGTCCAGCAGGAGGCAATTACGAACAGATCAAAAAGTATATTAAAGAATATAATTTAGAGAATCAGCACTTTCGTGGAAAAGGTTGGAATGCGGGCATGAAGGGCATAGGTAAACCACGGATTCCATTAGCAGATATTTTAGTTAAAAATAGTAGCTTTCAAAGTTTTAAACTTAAAAAAAGATTATTTAGTACGCAATTAAAACCCACACATTGCGAGTTGTGTGGTTGGGCCCAATATAGCGTTACAGGACATTTACCGTTAGAACTAGACCATATTAATGGCGACAGACATGATAACCGTATCGAAAATTTAAGAATTCTGTGTCCAAATTGCCATAGTTTAACCGAAACATATCGGAGTAAGAAACGTACAAGTCAGTAGTAATGAGCTGCCCCACTGTTACGCTAGTTCACTTTACCTATACATGCTAAAAACTATGAGGTAGTCTTTTGAGATTTAATGTACCAATCGGCAAGGTTAATAAACCGATCGGATAGATCGCTGAAATTGATCTCATCTGTCACCCCTTTAACCTTATCTTCTATTAGATAATGGTAGTTTGGTTGGTAAAGCAAGATGGCCGGCACCAGCTCGGCAAAAGATTTCTGAAAATTGTGGTAATACCCAATTGCTTTGTTTAGACTAGAAGATAAGCGAGCAAGCTCTAGGTTATTATCTATGTCTTTGTCGTACATAATCGACAATGCTAATCCAGGATCTCTAGCCTGGCTGCTATGCCAATAGACATAAGGGTCCGAATCGGAACCTAAATTCTGGCCAAAGATGAGGGCATCGTAACTTCTGGGACGAATAACAGTGTCTAAAAGATCGCCGGTTTCGTATGGCTGTAAAATAACTTCTGCGCCAATTGCGCTCCAATCCGAAGCTAACACTTCAGCAATTTTGGTATTAGTTTTATCATTCTTAAAACTTAAACTAAATGACAACCTTACTTTCCCCTTTTCTAAAACACCGTCTTTGTCTTTGTCTTGCCAGCCATTTTTATGCAATATATCTCTGGCAGAAATAAAGTCGAACTTATATTTCTTAATAGTAGGTAGGTATCCCCAGAATCCTGGCAAGACTGGACTATCAACAGCCGACGCATCTCCGTCTTCAGCTTCGTTTATAATCTTTGTTTTATTAGTAGCAAAAGCCAGCGCTTGTCGCACAGCTTTATCGGCCAAGGCAGCGTTGCCACCCATCTGGTTCATAAACACCGCTTTGTATTGCGGTAGTTGATAGGTGTATTTGTTAACGCCAGGTAACTCTAGGTCTTTCACTCCAGCCAAGGTACTAAAGCCGGCGCTAGTAATGGCTCCGCTCTGCAAAGTGGTTAGCAATGTTTTCTCGTTGTCATGGAAATAGAAAACAAGTTTTTCTACTAGAGGTAACTCGTCATAGTAGTTTTCGTTAACTGACAAACTAATCGAATTGCGTGCATTAACCGATGAAGTTAGTTTATATGGACCAGTTCCAATTGGCTTGGTGTTATTATCTGCATCCCCAATAACAGATACCGGCAGGTGTGCAAACAAATGTTCTGGAATAATACCCAGGGTTAGTTGCGATAAAAAGAATGTAGAAGAGTTCGGTAATTTAAACTCTACTGTAGTTGGATTTAATGCTGCTACGGTAACCCCCTGCCAGTTAGCTTTTAAAACACCCTTGTAAGCATCACTTTGGATAACTTTAAAAGTAAAAACTACATCGTTGGCATCAAATTTCTCGCCATCGTGCCACTTAACGTTATCCCGTAAAGTAAAGATATATGCCTTGCCACTATCTAAAACATTCCATGAAACAGCGAGGTCTGGCAAGAACTCTCTGCTTCTATTCGTTTTGACAAGGCCCGAGAAAACAAGGTTAGAGACATCACGATCAACTTGACTACCTTGTGCATAAAGCGGATTAATCGCGCCTGCCTGGCCAACCACCCCCTCAATAATGGTGCCGCCTTTTGCTGGTTTAAATATTCCATTTTTGTTAGTTAAAAATAATCTAAAACTACAAGCAGAAATTATTACTACAATTAAAATTCCGAAAGAAATTTTTTCTAATGAAGAAAGGCGAGACCAAAAACGCCTAGCAAATCCACCGAATTTACTAGCACTAATTTGCACTCCGTTTAAACTCCGCAACATCCGATGCGACGAACGAAATTTTTCTGGACTAAAAAGTTTTTTGATGCGAAAAATACTAACCTCCCTGTCTCACTTAAATAAGTAGGCTAATAACGAAAACTAAACAAATAAATTAACCAGAGCAATAAGCACAAACAAAGAAGCTAGCACCGTTGTAATAATAAACAACGACTTTTCGCTACCTCGCCGAGTACCGTAGAATGTGCTACTACCACCAAAAACTTCACCTAAGGAAGCCCCCCTGGATTGTATTAAAATACTAACCATTAAAAGAATGGCCAACACTACTTGCGAAATTGTTAACACAGATTGCAGAGTCATAAGTTAAAAATTACTCCTATATATTAGCTGATTACCTTAAAAAGTAAAGCCAAAGCCCTACTCATATCGTAGCGCCACAATTGGGTCTAATTTAGCTGCCTTTATGGCTGGGTATAGTCCGAATATAACGCCGAAGACAATTGTCATAAGCAAAGGCAGAATTACCGAGAATATACTTAGATGAAATGCCCACCCACCAAAATGCGCCACCACCACTCCTCCAATAATGCCAAATAAAAAGCCTATCGACCCCCCAATACAAGTAAGCAGAATAGATTCTAATAAAAATTGCCATAAAATGTCTCGATATCTAGCGCCTAATGCCTTTCGGAGGCCTATCTCCCTAGTGCGCTCGGTAACCGAAACTAACATAATATTCATAATACCGATGCCGCCTACAAACAAAGAGATGGCAGCAATTGCAGCTAAGAACAAAGTGAGAGCACCAGTAATTAACGTAATAATCTCCAAGGCATCTTTAATAGTTCGGATAGTAAAATCATCATTTTTAGAATCATTTATCTTATGTCTTTCTCTAAGTAAATTCTGGATGTCGGCCTTAGCCGCTTCTATCCTATCTTCACTAGTAACTCGTACTACAATCTCCATTAAATAATCGACCCCGACAATTAATTTTTGAGCGGTGGTTACTGGTACATATGCCCACTTAGAAGTATCCACACCAAAAGTAACTCCCCCAATATCACCTACAACTCCCACAATGCGATAAGCATAGTTGAGAATTTTAATTTTTTTACCTACAGCATCTTCGTCTCCAAAAATTTTGTCTTGCAAACCCGAACCAATAACAACTACTTTGTTCATCGACTTTACATCGTCGTTATCAAAAGCCGAGCCAGTAATAAAGTCGGTGCTCGCAATATCAAAGTAGTTAGGAGTAACCCCAAAAATAGTGGTAAAGACGTCTCCTTCACTGCCTTGTATCGAGGCTTGTCCAGAAGGAGAAGAAGCCGCTACGTCTAAAACATCTGGCACATTACGAGTATCGGCAATAGCCTCAGCGTCTGCCAATGTTAATGTCGTTACAGTCACCCCCATCACAGCCGCTGGTGGGCCAGATGTCTCTCCTTCCGAACCACCCGGCATAATAGTCATAGTATTTGTACCAAGACCCTGAATTTGTTTAAGGATAAAGGATTGGACACCTTCTCCCGAAGAAACTATCATCACTACCGAAGAAATGCCAATAATAATACCCAGCAAAGTAAGTAGTGTGCGCACTTTGTTTACAAACAAAGCGGCGAACGACATTCTAATGTTGGTTAAAAAATCCATAGTCTAAAAATTATTTTGTGCGCTATCGCTAACGAGCAGTCCATCTTGTAATTTAATTAATCTGTTAGCAAACTCTGCAATATCATCTTCGTGCGTAACTAATATAATTGTTTTGCCGGCAGCATTTAGTTGTGTAAAAATATCCATAACCTCCAAACTGTTTTTGCTATCTAGGTTGCCAGTTGGTTCGTCTGCAAAAATAATTTGTGGGTCGGTAACAAGCGCACGAGCAATAGCCACCCTCTGTTGCTCACCACCAGAAAGTTCGTTGGGCAAACTTAAAAGTTTGTGGGCCAAATTTACTTTTGTTAAAGCAGCTTTAGCTAGCTGCCGTCGCTGAGCCGTTGACACACCTCTATATATTAAAGGCAGGGCTACGTTTTCCAGAACTGTCGTACGAGCTAATAAATTAAAAGATTGAAAGACAAACCCCATCTTCTTGTTTCTAAGAGCTGCTAATTGGTTGTCAGATAGATGACTGACTAAGTTCTCGTCTAAAGAATATTCGCCACTAGATGGTCTGTCGAGCAATCCTAAAATATGCATTAAAGTCGACTTGCCAGAACCAGAAGAACCCATAATTGCAATAAATTCGCCACCCACAATGGATAGATCAATTTGTGAAAGCGCCGTAGTTATCGCTGCGGCTTTGCCGTAAACTTTGCTTAAGTTCTGTAGTTTTATTAGTGTTTGTTCCACTTAAAAACCTTACTTAAGCTCTTTTGATATAATCCTGTCGCCTTCAGATAGTCCAGAAATAATTTCAATTTCGGTATCCCCGATAAGGCCCACTTCCACAGTTTTATCAACTGGTTTTTCGTCGATTAAAATTTTGGCAGTATACATTCCTTCACTCCGCGCTAAAGCGCTGCGGGGTACGAACAAAACACCTTCTCTGCTATCGGTTAGAATCTCTAGGTCTGCAGTCATAGCTGGTTTTAAGTCTTCGACAAACTCTTCTAGCACAATCATAATCTTGTAGTTAATAACGCCGAGTATTACCGTTGCAGCTGGATTAACCTTAGCTACCACTCCGCGAACATTAACATTAGGCAATCCATCAAAGTTAATTAAAACACTTAGTCCCATTTGCACTTGGTTAATATCAGTTTCAGCAATATTAGCTTCGATAGAATAATCACCCACGGTTTCTAAAACCACTGCCGGGCCAGACATGCCGCTTAGCTCTCCTACCTTAGAATCAATTGCTGTTACTGTCCCCGCAATTGGAGCTTTAATTTTCATGCGTTCAATCTGTACTTGTATCGCACGCAACGATGCGCTACTACTGTTTACTTGCGCCATTACGGAAGCAATGTCCGCACTATGAGCTGGCGCCATCGATTGGTTGTATTGGGCGCTAGCTAGGTTATAGGCGGCTTCTGCACTACTGGCAGCGTTTTCGGCACTATGTAGCTTCATGTCGGCTCCAGATATGGTATTGTCATAGGCAGCTCTGGCGCTGCTTAATTGCATTTCAGCCGCATGCAGCGAAGCCAAAGCCGATGCCCGCTGGGCTTCTGTTTGCTGGACTGCTGCGTTGTAATTAGCTCTGGCGTTGTTATATGCAAAGTTAGCACTATTAAGTGCCATTTGGGCTTGCTGAAGCTCGGCATAAGTAACTTGGCCGGAGTTATATAAACTTAGAATATAGTTGTAGTTGGTTTGGGCGGACGACAATGCAGAAGTGGCGTTATTAAGAGCCACTCTTGCAATTTCAATGCCTTGATTAAAGCTGCCTAAACTTGAGTTATAAATATTTAGAGCATCTCTGTAGGTTGCTTCAGCATTAGATAGCGCCCGTTGGGAGTTATTTATATCATTGTCCCGCGTCCGATAAGCATCTTGTAAATTACTCCGAGCAATGTCTAAAGCTTGCCTAGCATTGCTCAAGCTTTGATTAAGCACATTTCTATCTGCATCTCGCAGACTATTCTCTGCTTTAGCTAACATAGCTCTAGCTGATGCTAAGCCAGCGCTAGCTTGGGCTGCTTGGGCTCTAAGTAAGCTGTCGTCTAACGCTACTAACACATCGCCGGCCTCGACTTCATCGCCTACTTCAACTCCAACAGTTTTTACGACACCAGGGGACAGAAAACTTAACTCTAATTTCTGATTACTAACTACCGAACCAGAAACGGCTATGCTTTTAGTTACGGCTCCCCTTCTAATTTCTAAGAACTCGTATTGGGGTTTATTGCCGAAAGATCTAGCTAATACTATCGAGGTAGTAATAACTAGCAATAGGACGGCAATTGACCAAATAATGATAGATTTTGTGCTTTTCATAAGAATATCTTTTAAGAGATAATCGATTATGCATTATAGCCCAGTAGGTGTTAGCTGGTCAAATGGAGATTTTAAGTCCCAGACATTACTTTGCTAAAAAATCGACTTGCATTATAATAGCTGTGTTACCTATTTAGGTAGCTAAAATATTCATTATTATGTCTAAAGAAAGAAAAGATTTTGCCGACCCTAACCAATTCGATACCTTAGTAGGTAAAGAAGTGGTTGTTAAAGGTACTTTGGAAAGTGAGGGGGATGTTCAAATTAACGGTTATTTCGCTGGCACCATCGATAGCGAGAAAGATGTCATTGTTTCCGAGCACGCTAAGGTTAAGGCCAATATAACTGGAAAGAATGTCTACGTAGCCGGTGAAGTTGATGGTGATATCACCGCGAGTGAAAAACTCGAGATATTAGAAACCGGACGTGTAGATGGAGATGTAACCAGTCAAGCTCTTTCCATAGAGCCAGGTGGCATTCTAAAAGGCAGTAGTCAGATGCGTGAAACCGAGTCTGAAAAACCAAACTCTACTCCAACTTTTGAGGTAGAAGAAGAGACAAAATAACTATGTATCTTCTACTGGTAAATCGTTTAGCTGGAGGCAACCGTTATAAGTTCATCGAACGGCCTCTTAAAGCTACCCTAAATCGGCTTAATGTTAAACACAAAATCGTCACTATCGACGATTTAAATAATATTAAAGAGCTACTCAAGGGACATATAAAAGAAAACACCAAGGGAGTGGTAGTGGTTGGTGGGCATGGCACCGTAGCCAGTGCGATCGACGCTTTGGCAGGATACAACTTGCCAATCGGGATTATTCCAACCAGTAAGACAAACTCGCTGGCACGTAACTTAGGTATTAGAAATTGGCAGGATGGAGTCAAACTCATAGCGAAACATAAAGTAGTCGATAAACGATTGGGCAAAATTGGACAACATTATTTTATGGATTCGTTAACTATTGCCCCTAGACGAAACTTGCTTACTAGTATTTTTAGTAAATCAAACCGTTTTAGAAAATTTTTAGGCGCTAATCTAACTCATCATTTTAGACCTTCACATTCAGTCGCCTGCCAACTACACCTAGACAATGAACTAGAGATTAAATGCCAAATAGATAAGATTGTCATAATTTTAGATGACGAAAACAAAAAGAAATTAACTATTACCTTGCATAACATAGTCGACAAGAAACCAGTAATCAGCATCTTCCGAGCTAATCGTTGCGAAGTAAATAGTAGTTTGAACATGCCGATTCTATCAGGCAACGAAACGATAGCTAACACCCCAACTACCATCCAAGCCATTAACAAGACTATTGCCATTATGCAACCAGAAAATAAGCCTTCTAAAGTTTGACGTGTTAAAATTAATATGATAGCTTCAACCTATAATTAATGGGTATTACAAGAGTTAGAATTAACAAATTTATTCGGGCACAAGAGGTTTTGTTAATTGACGAAACTGGTAAAAAAGTGGGGGCTGTACCTTTAGCCGAAGCTTTAAAATTAGCCGAAGATGCTAACCTCGATTTAGTCGAAGTTGCACCCAATCTTACTCCTCCCGTTTGTAAAATTTTAGACTTTGGCAAATATCAATATGCTCAGGCTAAACTACAAATGGAGCAAAGGAAGCAGAACAAAACCAAGGATATTAAGGAAATGCGGCTTGGCCTTAAAATCAGTGATCATGATTTAGGGGTGAAAAGTAAAAAGGTTAACGATTTCCTCGGCAAAGGCCATAAGGTTAAAATTACAGTCAGATTTAAAGGACGTGAGATCATGCACCGTAACTTAGGGCATGAAATTCTTAAAAAATTCCTTTCAACGATGCAAGAAAAATATATTTTAGATAAAGAGACAACTATGCAAGGTAAACAAATGATTACTTTTATATCTCCTTCAAAATAATAAAATGGCAAAATACAAACTTAAACCTCATAAAGGCACCGTTAAAAGAGTGAAGCTCACTAAAAAAGGTAAGTTAAAAGTGAGCAAAGCATCGCAAGGCCATAAATTAGAAAAGAAACCTTCTAGTAAAAAGGGAACCTTCCATAAGTTGCGAAATGTTTCTAAATCTGATATAAAACGTATCAGGATATTAATCGGTAAATAAATGACAAGAATCAAACGCGGCATCCTCACCCAGAAGAAACATAAGAAGCTTAAGAAGTTTGTTAAGGGTTTCCGGACTACCCGCAAAAAATCAGTTAAATTAGCTAGACAAGCCAAGATGAAGGCTTTATCTTATGCTTACCGTGATCGTAAGGCCAAAAAACACACTTTCCGGAGCTTATGGGTAATGAAAATTAACGCTGCCTTGCATCCACTTGGCATTGGTTATAAAACCTTTATTGCTCAGCTAAAAGCGAAGAATATTGAGATCGACAGAAAGATTTTAGCAGAGCTTGCCCACCAACATCCAAAGACATTTACTGCACTGGTCGAACAGGTAAAGTAACTTAAGGAAGAAATAGGGATATTGCATAATACAGTCTAGTGTTGTATTATTGTTTATTAACTTGGACCAAACCCAAGAGAATCTTGATAAGGAGTAAGGGATGGACGCAAACATCAAAGATTTAATTACTTTAGCGAGTAAAAAATCCCTTATTGATCTGTTAACTATCTGTCAAATAGATCACGTCGGGGTAATACTTGAAGCCTTGAAGTCTCGTTTTCTGAGAATTGAAGATAAGCTTCAGACGTTAAATTGGGACGAGTTCGTGGCAATCTTAGAGAACATACCTGCAACTGCCATCGATCATCAAAATGATGTGTTAGCGTGGGTATGGGATAACAGTAGTTGTGAATCAAAGGTGATGATGCCAAACACGTCGCAACTTCGAAAATATTGGTGGAGCAATGAACTAGGGAGAGACCATGTTGTCCAACTTTTGAATATGCCTGCAAGTACACCTGAGGTGGCAGACTACATTTGGCAACTGTATTGTAGACGCTACCTATTTGTCAACGACGCGGTATTGCTACGACGAGTTATGAAACAACCTAAGTTGCCGTTAGCAGAAAAAGCCGCTGAGCTCATAATGCAGGAATCATTTCGCCCAGAGCTACGGTATAGTGATTTGATCTGGATAATCAATAATTATCCAGACATAGCCCCAATCGCGGAAGACCTGCTTCTTTCGAACAATGAGTATGATATCGCCCGGTCATACGCACTTCCCGCGTAGTAAATAAAAAAATAACTCGCCCAAAAAAGGGCGGGTTTTATTTTGTGGCAATAAGCTGCTGATTTAAAAATTTTAAATCCCCAACTACCGCTTATAGACCTTAGTAAGTAAGGTTTCATCTTTAAGTAATGTCCCGGCGAACACATCCTTGCTGCTTACACTTTCAGTGTTCATGTCTAGAGTTAAATCGCGCCCTGTTTCGACAGTATGTTTAACTGTATTTTTATATACTCCAGGTTGCTTCTGAACAATCAGCTTGTAATCAGTCCCTGCTTTATCAATGTCTAATTTAAACGGCAAAGTATATTCCAAACTAACACTGCTCGATGCTCCAGGTTCGGTGGTTAACCAAAAACCAATAACAGTTTTACCAAAAGCAGTATCAGTAACTATCTGAGTGCCTTCATCGTATCCACTAATATGTTCTACTCTGCTACCATTCGGCAGATAAACCCGCATATAGTTTTTGTTAGTTCCATCAGGGAACTTACTACTTCCTTGGTGGCGGAAAGTAATTTTTAGGGCATCATTTACAGCTCCATCGCTAGCAATTGTTGCCCGATGTAATACTTCCCTGGAAAGTGAAGCACTGCTTTTGTTGCCACCTAAATTAGCTTCGGATATCATCAAATAATCTTCCGAGCTTCCAGCCTTCTTAATTTCTCCACCCCAATTAAGCAAATTGGCTATTCTTTCTAGCTCTGGATCGGAGAAATAAACTAAAATATCTTTTACTGTTAGTCTTTTAATTAGCTTTTGGCCAATTAAACTCAATTCCTCTTGGTTAGAACTAATTAACTTATTAATTAGAACTGGAGCGGCGTCGATGAGTAACTGTTTGGGACTGTATGCTCCCCTGTTATCTACTTCTATATTCTTTTGCACACTCATAGCTAAATTATTAGGTGTTAGCTCTAACCCATACTCTGGCATCGACAAATTGCCTACTACCGTCAAAATATCCGACACCACTTCTGGGTTCACTGCCAGCATGCCATCGACAGTACCTCCGCCAGCTTGTTCGTAGAGCTTTTGAATAGTTTTAACCGAAGTAGCAAAATTGGGTTCCCAGTTAGCATCACGCATACCATAGTAAGTAGTCACAGCTCGGAGAGGCGTAGGTAACTCCATATCGTTATTACGATTTTGGCCATCGATACGATGAATATCGTCGACATAGAATTTCTCAACTTTGCCTTTGTATAGCTTTACCAGCACATAGCTACCTAAGAACCC
>Ga0180007_10006567_pt1 | contig 11326 bp, 7 predicted proteins | sample MM_PC_MetaG_FD_121122 | JGI IMG/M metagenome (GOLD analysis project Ga0180007, IMG submission 121122) | Groundwater microbial communities from the Aspo Hard Rock Laboratory (HRL) deep subsurface site, Sweden - MM_PC_MetaG | ecosystem: Environmental > Aquatic > Deep subsurface > Groundwater...
ATCTGCAAAATACCACCGTCTTTTTCAAGGCTGATCTGCAGTTTTTCCATCCACCCTTCAACCTGCTCTTCTTCAATGCTGAGATTATGCTGTTTCCAGAGGGCTTGTCCTTCGGGGAGCAGGGTGCAAACCCGAGAGAATAGGGTTGTGTTGGCAGAGAGCTCTTTTTCATGAAGCAGGATACTGAGGGTGTCGCTGAGCTGAACGATGAGGGCGTAGAGTGAGTGGGGTCCGTCATTCTGGGGATGATGATGAAAGCCTACCGAGTTGATGAGGCGTTCTGGAAAGAGCCAGCGCGTGAGGAGACGAAATCCAACCTGTTCGTGGCTGATCTCAAACGTTTTACTCTCCAGTTGATGGCATTGATTTTGCTGCATACCGGTGAGCTCCAGGATGGGTAGGTACTCACCGGGCAAGGCCATTAAAATGACCAGTTTACCTATGTCGTGAATGAGGCCGGCAATAAAGAGTTCGCTTGGTGAACAACCGAGATCTTCAGCAAGGATCTTGGCAGTCAGTGCGCAGGAAAATGAGTGGTTCCAAAAGTCCTGTACTATCTCTTTGCTTCCTGGGCCTATTTTTTGAAAAGAGTTGAACACAGCTTTTCCCAAAACGATATTGTGTACCTCGTTAAACCCCAGCACTGTGACGGCCTTGTCAATAGTCGCAACCTCTCTTGGCATTCCGAAGAAGGCAGAATTGGCAATTTTGAGGATGGTGGCGCACATGGACTGATCAGGAAGAATGGCCTCCATCAGATCATTGGCGGAACTTTCCGGGTCTGCGGTTACGGAAATGACCCTGGAAACGGTTGCTGGTAGGGATGGTAGAGAATCAACCTGGTTAAAGACCTGGGTGATATGCTGGTTTTGCATAGGTGTTTTATCCTAACTTGTTGAGGATCCTGTCTCTGGTTTCACTAAGGAGATGATCCTGTATGGACAGGAAGTCTTCCTGTTCAAGAATATCGAGTAACAGTAGGACGAGCTGTGGATCCCACTGTTTGCCTGCACCCTCTTCAAGCTCTTGAAGAACTTGTTCAGAGCTCAGACGCGTTCGGTAGGGCTTGTCTGTAATCATGGCAGCGAGGGCATCGGCCAGATTGAATATCTTGGCTCCCACCGGGATTTCATCGCCGCTGAGTCCTTCCGGGTAGCCTTTACCATTAAACCACTCGCGATGACAAAGAAGAATCCGACGTTCCTGAGAAAAATAGTCGAAGAGTTGAGTGAGTTCAACAAATTTATAAGGAAGGTCTTCGATTGTTTTCAGTTCATCAGGGGTCAGGCGACCCGCTTTGCTGATGAGGTCTTTGTGCAGCAGGAAGCGAAAACAGACGGAAAGAGTCAGTGAGTTTTTCAGGGTCTGCTGAATTGATTCGGAGAAATTGAGACGCTTGCTGAAAAGGTCGATGACATATTTCGCCCTGCGGATATGTTCTTTGTCGCTCTCACCGCCAAGGTTACGCGCCAGTAATTCAATAGAGGCGAGAGAACTGTTTCGTGTCTTTTCCAGTATCCTGTTCAAGGTTTCCTGGAGGACAGTCAGGCTGTCCAGGTGTCCAGGATGCTCTTTCTTGAGGAAAACCTGGCACCTGTTTCTGCCATCGGCCTTGGCCTGGTACATGGCCATGTCGGCCATGTGGATCAGTTGGTCAGGAGTTTCAGGCATGGATTCCTGAAGGGAGGCAATACCGATGGAAATGGTTACGTACCTGCTGGTCTTTCCATTGTCAAATTTTTTTGTTTCACAGCTCTGCCTGAGTTTATCTGCAACCAGGCAGCTATAACTGATATCTGACTGGGGAAGAAGGACTATGAAATTACCACCTCCAAATCGAAAACAGAGGTCGTTCTCTCGAGTATTGCTGGTAAGTCTGGCTGCCATTTCGTTAAGGACAAAATCACCATAAAGCTGGCCGGAGGTTTTGTTGATTTCGTTGAAATGATCAATGTCGAGGAGAAGGAGTGAGAGGTCTGTCTTGGTGCGCTGGGCTCGCGCGAATTCCTGCTGCAGTACTTCGGTCAGGTGTTTACGGTTGTAGAGACCGGTAAGTCCGTCATGTTCGGCCAGGATGTCAAGGTAATATTGGTGCGAGCGGAGTGATTGTTCCGCTTCGGTGATTCTTTCTGTCAGGCTGGTAATCTGATTTTGACACTCCTCAAGTTCATTGCTGACCCTGTGCAGTTTGAGAAACAGTTGAATTTTTCGTTGTAGCTCCGCACTGCTTGCAGAGGGAGTGATGACATCGTGGATCCAGGGCAGGGCCGCGAGTTGTTGCAGGTATTGTTCGGTATGTTCGGGTAATGCGAGCAAGAGGAGGCTGGCCTCCTCGGGCAAGAGGAGATCAGGTAAGTTCTCAAGGCAGAGGCTGCTATCAATGAGCACCATTGAGCAGTTATATTCTTTAGAGAGCCTGGATACGCGTTCGCAGGTATCGGCATGGAGGATGATCAGCTCTTTCGAAGCGGCTGTCACTCGTGCTGCGATGGATTGTGCCTCCTCGAAGCGAGGGTGAGCTATTATTATGGTTTCACGCATAGAGCTTGCTTATGGTAAAAACGACATCGAGGACAAATATTATATACGGCATTATATTGCGTGGAGATAAAAAAAAGCAACTGTTATGTGAGCAGGAGGGCAGGAGATAGAAAACAATACGGCAGCTGTAGCATTTCTGCGGCGGCCGTATTGTCTGCTGGATGTCTTAGAGAACGCTCAGACGCCTGATTCGTTCCTGGATGGGTGGGTGTGTGGAAAAGAGATTAGCCAGCTGGCCTCCGGCAAGGGGGTTGACGATATACATCTGTGCCGTTGCCGGATTAACCTGCATGGGTCGGCGTCGATTAAAACTCTCCAGTTGCTGGAGGGCAGAAGCCAGTGAACGTGGGTGACCGCAAATGGCGGCACCAGTGGCGTCGGCTTGAAATTCTCTGCTTCTTGAAATAGCCATCTGGATAATTGTAGCGCCAATGGGTGCCAGAACCATCATCAGCAGGCTGCTGATCAGACCACCGCCGTTGTCTTCATCGGAACGACCACCAAAAATCATTGCCCACTGAGCCATGCTGGCCATGTAACTGATGGCACCGGCCATGGTCGCCGCAATGGAACTGATGAGGATGTCACGATTTTTGATGTGTCCCAGTTCATGAGCCAGAACCCCTTCCAGTTCGTCGGGCTTGAGGATTTGCATCAAGCCGGTAGTCACAGCAACGGCTGCATGCTCAGGATTCCTGCCTGTGGCAAAGGCATTGGGAGTATCTTGCTGGATAATATAAACTCGCGGTTTGGGCAGACCTGCTCGAGACGAGAGGCTTGTTACCATCTGGTGCAGATTCGTTGCCTCGGAGAAAGATACTTCCCGGGCGCCGCTCATTTTCAGGGCCATTTTGTCGCTGTACCAATAAGCGAAAAAGTTCATTGCCAAGGCCATGACCAGAGCAAAGATCATTCCGTTGCTGCCGCCTAAGAGCTGACCGGCTACCATGAAAACAGCAGTAAGGGCTGCCATAAGCAGGCCTGTTTTGAGCATACTTGTCATATGTCCTCCATGATTGGTTTGATTGCTCAAGGATCTGTGCAGTAGAAAGACTGAATAGACAATAACGATGGGCCAAATTCTGTCAAGATGTAAAGAAGAGCAGTTGCTTAGAGTTGCTGGCCTGGTTTTTAAATAAAATCTGTTTTTAGAACGGCGAAACAGCTAAGCACGTTAAATGACAGAGCACTCTGTTGCGTTCTTCTTGGGGGATGAACTAGACTGCTGAAAACTTGCTGTGCAAGTCGTACAGATTTGGAAGACTGGGATTATGGACACTGCCCGTAGGTCCTGAGAAAGTTGCAGCAACGGTGCGGGTGAAGATGTGTTGCACCGGTATCAGAGTTTTTTCAGGTCAAGAGCAGGTTGGGCTGCATAGGCCTCATTGATGAGCTTGTTGAGTTCTGATTTGATACTGCGGAAATCGGGGATGGGGGGAAGGGTGGGAAGAAATTTTTCCACTGATTGCGGCGGCTGTATGCGCATTTTCTCTTCTATGGCGATTGCCCCTTCAGTGTCGATGGTCCCGGACATGGAACCGGAGGTGCCGGAACCGCCTCCGTCGAGGTTACGCAGGAAGAGCATGATTCCGCTGATATCGTTTTTTTGATAAAAAAGTTTTATTTCCTCTTCGATGATCTCGTGTTCTTCGATCAGGGCGGCAAATTTTTTTCGATAGCTGTCGACGTGTTCGCCAAGCGTCGTGTAAACATCAAAAAACATGTTGCGAAAACGACTTTTTCTGAAAAATCCACGGATGCGCTGGTCGGCAAAGAGTCGTTTGCGGATGGTTGGAGACTGGCTGATGTAGGAATCAAAGAAGAGGACATCACCCAGCTTGGTAAGCTCAAAAAAGCGGGTGATAAGGTGATCTTTCTGGAGCAGGGCATAGATGCGCAGGAGGTCAAAGCCGATTCGTTTTTCCAGAAGGAGGGTCGAGGCGATGATTTCCTGTTGGTAATTGTTCGAGTCTTCTTCAATGATCTTGCGAAAACCAAAGTAGCGGTCGGCAATCTCTTTTTTGACCTCAAAGGCCAGTGTCTTGCTGAAATCTTCCATAGGACACCTCGTGGCAGCCAGGCTGGAGAGTGTATCTTCTTGACAGGATGGTCATCCTGTCTTTCTATAGGGTTTAAAATGTGTTTTCAGTATAGCGTGTTCCAGGTGGACTTGCACCTTTCTTTTTTAAGGAAATGATATGGGATATTCGGAAGCTGGTGATGATCTGGCGGCCCAGGTTAAAGAGCAGGCTGACATTGTGCAGGTTATAGGGGAATGTGTGGACTTGAAGCGAGCCGGTGTCCGTTATCTTGGTCTCTGTCCCTTCCATGGGGAAAAAACGCCATCGTTTTCTGTACATCCAGGACAGCAGTTTTTTTATTGTTTTGGCTGTGGAGCATCAGGGGATGTCTATAGCTTTCTCATGAAATATCATAACCTGGATTTTCCTGCAGCTTTAAAGGATCTGGCCAGGCGCTATCAGATTGAAATACCGGAAAGAGTGCAGTCGGCACAAGAACAGGAAAGAAGCCGTCAGCGTAAGGCCATGTATGCGGTCAACGAGAAGGCGGCCACCATTTTTCAGGACTATCTTATTCATGCCGGGAAGGCGGAGGGGGCCAGGCGTTATCTTGAAGAGAGGCGGACTCCTGTCGAGATCCAGAAACGCTTTAGGATTGGTTATGCTCCGTCTCCGGATGCTGCGGGCTGGAATTTTCTTGGCGCACAATTAGACGGAGAAGAACGTCGGGTTGCAGAAGATGTCGGGTTGCTGGTGAAAAAGGAACAGGGGGGGACCTATGACCGTTTTCGGGACAGGATCCTTTTTCCGATCTTTGATAGGCAGGGACGAATCATCGGTTTTGGCGGTCGTATTGTCGGTGATGGTCAACCGAAGTATATGAATTCTCCGGAAAGCCTTGTGTTTAGCAAGAGCAACTCCTTGCTGGGGCTGTATCAGCAAGGAGAGGAGATTCGCCGCAGGCAGCAGGCGATTCTGGTGGAGGGGAATTTTGATTTGGTGTCCCTGGTGGTGCATGGCTGTCCTAATGTGGTGGCGCCATTGGGCACGGCCCTCACCGCACAGCAGTTGAAGATGTTAAAGGGCTATGCCGAGGAGTATGTGCTGCTTTTTGATGGGGATGCAGCAGGAATCAAGGCTGCCATGCGTGCGGTTCCGCTATTTTTGAGTGAACAGGTAGCTGGCAAGGTGGCACTGCTGCCTCCAGGCCATGATCCGGATACTTTTGTTCAGGAGAAGGGGCTGTTTGCCCTCGAAGCCCTTCTGGATAGGGCCAGGCCCCTGCCTGAATTCACTCTGGAGCAATTGGTCAAAGAACATGGACTGACGTTGGACGGTAAAAGCAGGATTATCAGTGAGCTCCGCCCGTTGATTAAGGCGGCCGTCTCTCCTCTCCAGCGTTCTTTGATGCTCTCTCATTTCAGTGAAACCATCGGTGTTCCTGCAGAAGAGTTGGGGGCGGCACTGGGGCCAGCTTCGGGGGCTGTACCGGCTGTTGCTCCTCCGGTAAAGCAAAGAAATAAGCCTCCGCGTCGTGAAGTTCTTGCCCCCCTGACTTTTTTGCAGAAACAGATGGTCACTCACATGGTGCTTTACCCTCACTCGCTAAGAGAACTGGAAAAGGCAGGGATTCGCTCATGTTTGGTCGGCAGTATTGGTGAGATCCTCTATTTGCAGTTGAAGGCCTTGATTGAAAAATCCGGCGAGATCGAGCCAGAGGAGTTGTTGGCAGGCTTACCAGAGGGAGGAGAGCGTGTTCTCGTAGCAGATATATTGCTCAACTCTTCTTCTGACAGCAGATCATGTAGCGACGAGGAGACTAAAAAAGAGCTGGCAGAGCTTCTATCCTGGTTGGAACGGGAAAAATTGGAGCGAATGTCTGAGCAGTTGAAGAAGAAAATGGTTGATTGTGCACAGGGGGGCGGTTCCCGTGAACTGCTACAGCAAATTGTATCTGAAAAAAATGAGGTGGATAACAAGCTGCATTCCCTTCGTCCTAAAATGGTGGGTTAAAAAAACTTCTCCCTGATAAAATATTTGCAGGATGCAAGGCAATCATGGCTCATTAACGTCAATGAGGAAGTTTTATTCTATGTTAACTGTATTGTTTTAGTTAACGTACTGAAATTAATTATTTATGTGCTGTGGCAAGCAGTTTTGATCGTGGTCCTATCCAAGGCATGACTTGAAACTTATTCTTTTTATTTAATTATTTAACTTGAAAATGTTGCTTAACGTTACGATTTTGTTATAGTGTGCAATTGGATTAACAGGGGAGTGGGATATAGTTGTAGATTGGCTGTTTTTTTGTTTTAAAGACGTGCTGCTGCGTGGGAGGAATATGATGGCTGATGACGATCAGGCAGGTGATGATGTACTGGATTTAACCGGAATTTTTGATTCTGGAGACAACTTGTATTCTGTGGATCTTCCAAAAGGTGTGGAAGAGGACAGGCGGGGTACTAGTGCGAGTGATCGCCGGGCAGGTCCCTTTACCGACAGGAGGCAGGGACAGCGCAGACGTCTTGCCAGGACTTCTACCAGGCGGGCCGATCATGCTGTGGACCCTATGAGCATCTATCTGCGTGAGATGGGGACCTTGACTCTTCTCAGTCATGAGGAAGAGCTTGAGTTGGCTCGCATGATGGAAGAGGGTCTCTTGAAGATTCAGAATGCGGTCCTGTCTACTCCTCTGGCCATCCCGGCCCTGCAACAGGTTGCGGAGGAGTTGCGGGCGGATAATATGAAGATATTTCAGATTCTGCGCGGAATTCAGGATAATGAGCCTGCAGTTGTTGAAAAGGAGAAGCGAGCCTTTCTTAAGAAGGTGGATAAGGCCTTGGCGCTTGAGCAAAAAAGGCTGGCACTTCAGGAGAAGATGATTGCCTGCTCCGATGATTTAGAAGAGGCTGATAAGATTGCTCAACAGATGTTTGCCATTGGAATGGAGGTTTCGGCTCTGTTTCAGGATCGAATCATCTGCACTCGTTGTATTAACGGGGTTGCCTCCAATCTTAAAGATCTGGTCAGACGTTTTCGAAAAGTTCGGGTCGAGTTGCTGAAAGAAAATAAATTGGCTGCAGCAGAAAATGGTCAGGATGAGATCAGTCCAAGTGAGTTGGAAAATCGTATTGCTTTGGAGCTGAAAGAGGGGCTGGGCTTTGGATACCGGGTTCTCAATGCTGTCCTCCATGAAGTTGAAACCGGTCGCGATATTAACAAGCATGGCAAGGAAGCACTGGTTCGCGCTAATCTGCGCCTGGTGATTTCTGTGTCCAAAAAATTTGTAAATAGAGGTCTTCAATTCCCTGATTTGATTCAGGAGGGAAATATTGGCTTGATGAAGGCTGTGGAAAAGTTTGATTATCATCGGGGCTATAAATTCAGTACCTATGCCACCTGGTGGATTCGTCAATCCATTACTCGAGTCATAGCCGATCAGGGACGTACCATCCGTTTGCCGGTACACATGATTGAGACCATTAATAGATTGTTACGGGTTTCAAAAGACTTTGTTCGCGAAGAGAACCGGGAACCCAGTCCTGAAGAGATGGCGGAACAGCTCGGAACCGACGTGGAAAAAGTCAAGGCAGCCCTGAAAACTGCCAAGGATGCCATTTCTCTTGATACCCCCGTGGGAGATGATGAGGAGACGTTCCTCGGTGATTTCATAGAAGATTGTTCCGGTTTGAGCCCTCATGAAGCTTCCATGGTAGAGAGTTTGAAGGAGTGTCTCTGCAAGGTGATGTCTTCTCTTTCTCCTCGCGAGGCTAAGGTGGTGCGGATGCGATATGGTATCGATATGGGTTACGATCATACCTTAGAAGAGGTGGGAAAATGTTTCGCTGTGACCAGGGAACGTATTCGTCAGATCGAGGCCCAGGCCATCAAGAAACTGAAGCACCCGTCGCGTATCGAAGAGTTGCGCGTGTTTATGACCGATTAAGTCTGAATTTTTCTTTTTCTAACAATACGATTTACAAAAATCCCGGGCTTCTGCCCGGGATTTTTGTTTGAGGTCCTGTCTCTATGGTGCAGCCATGTCAAATTTACCTGTAATCGATTGGATGGCATTGACCTTGGTCCCTGGCCTGGGGAGCAAGACCATCTGGCAGCTGGTGAATCGCTTTGGCGGGGTGCAATCTGTATTTTCTGCTTGTGCAGGCGGGCAGAAAAAAGCTGTAAATATCCGTGAAAGTGTATTCGCATCCCTGGCCAATCCTGGGCCCTTGCGTGAGAACGCGGCATTCTATCTGCAAAATCTTCATGCTCATGGAGGGAGGGCCGTCTGTCCCGATGATTCGAGCTATCCGGAACTGTTGCAAGAAACGGTAAATCCTCCTCCTGTACTTTATGTCCAGGGGCGTATTGAACTCCTGAACTCAGAATGCGTGGCCATGGTTGGCTCACGCGCCGCCACAGGCTATGGAAGGAGAAGTGCTTTTGCCCTGGCCAGAGATCTGGCAGCGTCCGGGGTGACAGTGGTTTCAGGCCTTGCTCTGGGAGTTGACAGCGAAGCTCACAGTGGGGCACTGGCCGCAAATGGCGCAACCATCGGTGTTTTGGGCTGCGGTCTGGATGTGGTCTATCCCAGGCAGAATCATGATTTGTATACACAGATCAGGAAGCATGGTCTCCTTGTCTCGGAGTATCTTCCGGGCACTCGTCCTGAAGGATTTCGTTTTCCGGCACGAAACCGGATTATTGCAGGGTTGAGCCGGGGGGTTGTGGTGGTGGAAGCGGCCAGGAAATCCGGCTCTCTCATCACAGCTGAACTGGCCCTGGAAGAGGGACGGGAGATTTTTGCCGTGCCCGGGCAGATCGATTCATTTAAGAGCTGCGGTACGCATTGGCTCTTGCAGCAGGGCGCTAAACTGGTACAATCTGCCGACGATATCCTGGTTGAATTGAACAACGGTTGGAAAGGGCGGGAAAACAGTGAAGAAGGACAACCACATCTGTCGAGTGTGAATATCGATCCTGAGGCACTTGCATTTCTTCAGGTAATTGATGTTTATCCCTGTCCTCGTAATGAACTGATAGCGTCGTCCGGTCTTGGCCCCGCAAAAGTGACGGAACTGTTACTTCTTCTGGAAATGGAAGGAACAGTAGAGATCCTTCCGGGAGATCAGGTAAGGCGCATTTTGTGAAAATAAAAACTATTTTTTAGAATGGTCTTTCGTTCAGCAGGGGTAGGTCGGAGTCTGTCTTACCTGATCTTCAATGAAAAACATGAGTTGCAAAACACCCTTAACTAATAATGAGAGGAGAATATGCAGGAAATCCAATTTGCCCCATCGATCTTATCTGCTGATTTTTCACGTCTGGGAGAGGAAATTGTCGCTGTGGACAAGGCTGGAGCCGAGGTCATTCATATCGATGTCATGGATGGTCATTTTGTGCCAAATATCACCATCGGTCCTCTGGTGGTGAAGGCGGCAAGACCAGTCACAGAAAAGGTACTGGATGTTCATCTTATGATACAGAATGCAGATCAGTACCTTGAATCTTTTGCTGCAGCAGGGGCTGATTGGATCACGGTTCATGTTGAAGCATGTACTCACCTGCATCGCACCGTTTCCAGGATTAAAGAACTTGGGAAAAAAGCTGGTGTTGTACTGAATCCTGCTACTCCTCTTTCCAGTCTCGAGTATATTTTGGAAGAGGTGGATCTGGTGATGCTCATGAGTGTTAATCCGGGTTTTGGTGGGCAATCATTTATCGAGTCCACATTGAGAAAAACAGATAGTTTGAAAAAACGGATAGATGCTCTGGGCTTAAAGGTGGGAATTGAGATTGATGGTGGAGTAAGTCCTGATACCATTGGCCGGGTGGCAGAGGCGGGAGCCAATATCTTTGTCGCCGGTTCGGCTATTTATGGTTGTGATGACTATGGAGCAGTTATTCAGCAGATGCGGATGTTAGCTCAGGAGGGAAGGGCTAGGCGAAGATAATTGTGACAGCGGGAGAAGAAATATGGAACAGTGGAAGTCGATAACTGATTGTGGGGCCTTTGCAGCGCTCGAAAGCTGTGCTCAAAATCCCTTTGATTTAACAAGGCCAGGTGCGCTGACGCCCGAACGGTTGCTTCAATTTCGCTGTTCAGGACCTGAGTTTGATCTTCTCTATGGTTGCCAGAGAGTAACCTCGGAAGTCCTTGATCTGCTGCAGTCTCTGGCTGATGAATGTCAACTTGTGGAACAGTTCAGGCAGATGCGTCGCGGCACAGTGATGAATCGCATCCACGGCTGGCCCTCTGAAGAACGACAGGTGCTGCATACGTCCAGTCGTGATCTTTTCTCAGCAGCTCCAGCCTGTCTGCCGGCTACAAAGGCGGCGCAAAAGGAACTGGCTAAGCTGAAAATATTTCTCAATGAAGTGGAAAACGGAGGCATTTGTAACAGTCGAGGGGAGCCCTTTGTCAACCTGATTCACATTGGAATTGGTGGATCCGACCTGGGACCAAGGTCGATTTATGAGGCACTGCGATCATACAAAAAAAAGGGCAGAAAGGTTTCGTTTATCTCCAATGTGGATCCAGATGATGCTGCTGCGGTCCTTGATGGCCTCGACCTTTCCAGGACCCTGGTCTCAGTTGTTTCAAAAAGTGGAACAACACTTGAGACGCTGAGCAATGAGATCCTTGTCCGGACAGCTCTAAGAGAGGCAGGTCTGGATCCAGCAAAACATTGTCTGGCTGTCACCGGTGAAGCGAGTCCTATGGATAATCCGGAACGCTATCTCAGGTCTTTTTATATGTATGA
>Ga0180007_10006568_pt1 | contig 11325 bp, 9 predicted proteins | sample MM_PC_MetaG_FD_121122 | JGI IMG/M metagenome (GOLD analysis project Ga0180007, IMG submission 121122) | Groundwater microbial communities from the Aspo Hard Rock Laboratory (HRL) deep subsurface site, Sweden - MM_PC_MetaG | ecosystem: Environmental > Aquatic > Deep subsurface > Groundwater...
TATAACATTATGATAATCAGACAACATGTCACGTCCACTTAGAATAGAATATCCGGGTGCTTGGTACCATGTCATGAACCGTGGTAGAAGGTTTGAAAATATATTTTCAGACGATGCGGATTATGAGATGTTTGTCGAGCTTCTCAAAGATACATCGGAAATGTGGAATGTTAATATTGCCGCCTATTGTTTGATGTCCAATCATTATCATATCCTATTACAGACACCGGATGGAAATATTTCAAGAACCATGCGGCATATTAATGGTGTCTATACTCAAAGATTTAACAGAAAATATTCTCATGACGGTCAGCTTTTCAGAGGCAGATATAAATCGATTCTTGTAGGTGGCGACAGTTATTTATTACAACTTGTCAGATATATTCACCGGAATCCAATAAAAGCAGGCCTTGTTACGACATTGGATTCATATAAATGGAGCAGTCACAAAGGATATCTTTCGATAGCACAAAAATGGAGCTGGCTTCATAAGACATTTATTTTTTCACTTCTTACAAAAAACAAAGAAGAATGGATAAAAATATACAGACAATTTGTTTCTGTTGAAAAAGATGATAATATCTACCAAGTAATTGAAGCAAAGAAATGGCCTTCTATATTGGGTCCTAAAAATTTTCTGGATTGGGTTAAAGGCAAATATTATAAATCTAAAAAAGATGAGGATATTCCTGAGTCAAAATTACTTGATCCAAGCCAGAAATTAATTCTCGAAGTAGTTTGTAAATATTATGCTGTTGATGAAAAAGATATTTATAAATCAAGACGAGGGTCATACAATGAACCAAGAAATGTTTTGATTTATCTAATCAGACGTCTCCGGCAAGACAACATGAAGCAAATCGGCAAAGAATTTAATATAGAAAAATCCACTTCAGTTAGCAGTATTGTTGAACGTGTTAAGAAGCAGTTGCAGTCAGATAAAACTTTAAAGAAACGTATTGATGAACTAATTAATATGGTAAATAAGAGTCAAAAGCGGACTTGACCCCTGTTTCTAATATGGTAAATAAGAGTCAAAAGCGGACTTGACCCCTGTTTCTCTGTTTCTAAGAAATATTGACAATAGAATTGAAGTATTAATTGAAGATATTCAGAAAGTGGATGCGGATATAGTTGAAGCTCAGGGGTTGCTTGGGGAACTTTTAGAGGATCATGAAATAACGATGGAGAATTTAATTTTTTCCAAGAAGGATATTCTTGAAGCTCGACCAATTGACGAAAAGATTATGTCCCTTGATGAGCTACTGGCTGAATTGACCGGGAAACTACTTCAAACTAAAACAGCTGAAGTTAGCAACAAGCAAAATAGGGATAGCTTAATGCAAGATTTGACCAAGATACTGAATAGCACTTTTCACATGTTGAATTTCGATGGCAATCCTAAGGATGTAGAACTCTTTACTACAAGGGGTGAAGTCGTATCCGGAAGCGAGTCTGCAGCTTTTTTTCTCGCAAGATTTTACGCAATACAAAAAATGATTAACCACAACCATCCGATTATCATTGATGATTTCAGAGAAAAAGAATTAGCAACGTCCAAAGAGAAGATTGCGCTTGAACTGTATAAGGATCTTCCAAATCAAGTCATTTTCACTTGTACTTTAAAAGACGAAGAAACCTCTAAATACAGCGATTTGGATTACATTAACAAAGTTGATTACACAGGTTTTCCTGATAGTCATATAATGAACCAGGGTGACGTTTTGAAATTGAGAAAGGTCCTTAGTTCCTTAGCCATTTGTATTTAGAACAAGATATTTAAATTGAAAACAGATAAGGGTCAAATCCGCTCTTGGCTCTTGACTTCTATTAAATATTAGCGGGAAGAATGGTGGACGTCTATACTTTTATGCGTTTCTCAAACAGAGTGTAATTTACTTCCTCATTTTTGAAACCATATCGTCCAACGAGGCAGTTCAAGCAGTCGAGCTGCTCAACTGTTTGTTATGTGAACGGAAAGCATATCAGCAGTAGTATATCTTTGAGCTATAAATATGACCCTACTTAACAACATCCTAAAATGGACACAAACGTTACCTGCTTGGCAACGTGATGCTGCGCGCAGATTGTTGCAGTGCGAAGAGGGATTATCCGCGAATGATTATGCCGAGCTTTATGGTCTTCTAAAGGCCGGGCATGGTCTACCTAATCCAGATAATTTGGCCCCCGAACCACTTGCCGCTTGCCACCTTCCAGCTACCATACAATCTGGCCAAACCGTCATTTTGAAGGAGATAGGCAAATTGACCCATGTAAACCGCATTGCCCCTGATCAAAAATTAGGATTTTCAGAAATTGGAATGAGCGTTATTTATGGCGGCAATGGCTCTGGAAAATCTGGCTATGTACGGGTAATGAAACAGGCCTGCCGCTGCTGTGATCAATCAGAAAAGGTCTATCCAAATGCCAATGATCTATCAGTAGTGAATAAATCCCCAACGGCCAAATTTAGAATAGAACAAAACGGAACAACCCATAAAATAGATTGGGAGCAGGGGAGATGCATTCCAGATGAGTTGTTATCGAGCATATCGGTATTTGATTCCAGATGTGCCAGATCATATCTCACGGCTGAGCAGGATGTTGCCTATCTTCCCTATGGTTTAGATATTGTAGAAAATATGGCAAGGGACGTTATCCCTGAGCTTGACCGCCGCCTTTCAGAGGAAATCAGTGCTATTGATACAAATACATATGCATTTAATCATCTGACAGGTGAAACCAAAGTCGGGGATCTGATATCAAAGCTTAGCACCAAAACCAATCCTAAAACTGTCGAGGGTCTTGGTACTTTATCAGAGGAAGAAGAGAAAAGAATTACCAATATAGGCAAGGCACTTGCAGAAGTCGACCCTATGACCAAAGCGGCTGATCTCAAGCGCTTTGTTTCGCGAATTAAAAATCTAGCTGAAAATATTAGAAAGCTAAGCCTATGGGTTAATGATGAAGCGGTCACAAGATTAAAAAAACTTGATGATGAAGTGGTAGAAGCAGAGCAGGCAGAGAAAACTACAGCGCTTGATCTCCAATCAGGTGAGGAATTGTTGCCAGGGACAGGTGAGCCACTTTGGAAGGCATTGTTTGAGGCAGCCAGAAAATATTCAATCGAGATAGCATATCCCGACCATGAGTTTCCTCATACTGGTGATGGTGCGTTGTGTCCGCTTTGCCAATCAACGCTGGATGAGGCCGGAGAACGGCTAAAACGATTTGAGCAATATATCAAAGATGATGTTGCCAAAACAGCCAGTGAAAAGCGAACCAATTTAGCTACTATCATTAAAAAAATAGAAAATGCCAATCTTACAATTGCTTTTGATCAGGAATTATCTGATGAGATAGATCAGTGTGATAGGGATATAGTTCAGTCAGTTACGGATTATCAAACCAGCATTGATGCAAAAAGACAATGGATGCTTGGTGCGTTTGACAGTCATGACTGGAATAACCCATCTGATCTAACAGAAAGACCATATTTCCTTTTGCGAAAATTAGCAGCTCAAAAGCTCCTTGAAGCTCGTACTTTTATTAAAGCAGCGGACGAAGAGCATAAAAAGAAATTACAGAAAGAACATGATGAGCTTATTGCGCGGCAGAATTTAAACAAGTCCTTGCAAGCCGTGCTTGACCTCATTGATCGCCTGAAAAAAGTGGCCGATCTTAAAAAATGCAAGACGGAACTTAAGACCAAGCCAATCTCAGATAAATCCAGAGAATTTGCCAGTGAAGCAGTGACAAAAGAGCTTAAAGCAGCCTTGGATATTGAGTTTTCTAATCTTGGAGCCGGGCATATAAAAACCAAACTCAAGGAAAGAAACGACAAGGGCAAAATCTTTCACCAGCTTTTATTGGAGATACCGACAAATCAGAAGATTGATGAGATTTTAAGTGAAGGAGAGCAACGTGCAATTGCTCTTGGTGCATTTTTAGCTGAGCTGTCTTTAGCAGATCATTCCTGCGGGATTGTCTTTGATGATCCGGTATCCTCGCTTGATCACTGGCGCAGGCATCATGTCGCGCACCGCCTTGCCCAAGAAGCAAAAAAACGTCAAGTTATTGTCTTCACTCATGACACATCTTTTCTTGGCCAGCTTCGTGATGAGATCGATAAGAATAACCTCGATAACAAAATCTGTTTTCTGGAATGGAAAGGTCAATATGCAGGTAATGTCTGTGATGGCTTGCCATGGGGGCATTCAAGTTATAAAGAGCGTATAGACTCTCTTGAAAAAATGCATAAAAACTTAGTGAAATTGCCTTGGCCGCAATATCCAAGTGAAGATGATGCCGCTGAGATGCTTAAAGCATATGATCGTATGCGAGCAGCCATAGAGCGTGTAATCCAGGATGTGGTTTTTAATGGTGTGGTCAGACGCTATAGGGATTGGATTAACATTGGTAGTCTTAAGGGTGTAGTTGGATTTGATGATTCAGAGTGCGACGAGATTAACAGGCTTTACCAACGCTGCAATGATTTAGTAGATGCCCATGATCCGTCTTCAGCCAAGAATGTCCCCGTTCCCAATGTAGCGGAGCTATGCAAAGACATAGATGATCTCAAAGCAGTCATCCAAACTATACAGGATCGCAGAATGACACCATGAACAAAAATGCTGCGGTGAGTAATGCACATAACAAGGCGCTCGTTCGGATGCAAACTACGCTGCGCTTCGTTTGCACCACACAGCTTGGTCGTTGGGGTGAGTCTGAATTAATCAAGATATAAAACAATTGGAGCAATACAATGGCTGAAGCTTCCGAAAAAGATCTGGGAAAAATCAAAAAGCTTGATGTACGCAAGATATGGAAAAATGAAGCTACTGAATTTACACCATGGCTGGCAAGCGATGAAAATATTTCCCAATTAGGCAAAGCAATTGGATTTGAACTTGAAGTTGATCAGGTTGAAGCATCAGTTGGGCCTTATTCTGCTGATATCCTTGCTAAAGACACTGGTACAGGTAAATACGTAGTCATTGAAAATCAATTGGGAAAGACAAATCATGATCATTTGGGTAAAGCAATTACATATGGATCTGTTCTTGATGCTGGAACAGTAATCTGGATTGCTACGGAATTCACAGAGGAACACCAGAGGGCTTTAGATTGGTTGAATGAATATACGACTGATGAGCTTTCCTTCTATGGTGTATTGATAGAACTCTGGCAAATCGATGAATCACGGCCAGCTGTTCGTTTTAATGTCATCAGTCGTCCTGCCGAAATCAAACGTGAGGATGCAACTGGGAAATCAAAGGAAGCTTTATCTGAGACAAAAAAGTTGCAGCTTGAATTTTGGAGTGACTTTCGGAAAAAACTTTTAGAAACAAAAGTTGTTACCAGTGCCCAGACACCTCGCCCACAATATTGGTTCGACGTCGCTTTAGGCCGTTCTCATATTTTTTTGTCAAATATCGCAAATACGTGGGAAAACAAAATTGGAGTGCGAGTTTATATTGGCAATAAAATTGCGGATTGGGCTTTGCCGCAACTTGAAGAACAAAAAGAAGAAATTGAAACCGAAATTGGTTCAAAGCTTCAATGGAACCCAAATCCTGAAAACCGAGATAAAACCATTGCAGTCACTAAAGATGTTGATCTTCAGAACCGAGAAGAATGGGCTATGTCAATTGAATGGTTAGTTGATATGGTGAGAAGATTCAGGAAAGCTTTTGTACCAAGAGTCAAGAACCTAAAACAAATATAATAACCATTTTATATTCAAAGTGACACCCCAACAAGGGCATTGAGATGGTTTGAAAAAAGCTGGCGCTTTTTTCAACCTTTCATGCCCAGCGTTCGATTTCCAAATATATTAACAAGCTTTCAGCGAACCATTGGGTGGAGAGAGCGGGAATAACTTTTGTATTTAAAGTACATATCACCAGGAGATCTTGTCCAGTGAAAAGAGAATTGGAAGGGATTTTAGACGAAATAGTTGCCGGTATTAATCTACATGAGACTATCGTATTTTGCGGAGCAGGTATTTCAAGAAATTCCGGGATTCCTGTTGTATGGCCACTCCTTGAATACCTTTTAAATAAAATAGAAATTGAAAAACAGGATAGCAGCAAAATCCTTGGATCAAACCTTCCATTTGAAAAACTCATGGAAATTGTAGTGGAAAACTGTAATGCTGAGAGACTATTTGATATCTATGATGCCGATAAACCACAAATAGATTTTGTTGAACCAAATACAAACCATATTTTCCTGGCCAAATTGGCAAAGCTGAAGAAATTACAGTGCATTATAACGACCAACTTTGACCAGTTGCTCGAAAAAGCATTACAGAATGAAGGGCTTGCCGAAGGTATAGATTTTGTAGTGGTATCTCGCGAGGAAAATTTTAATAGGGCACACAAGCACGCCAATAAAATTACGCTTATAAAGATTCATGGTTGTATTCGTGATCGAACGAATATGGTGATCACGCTAAAGAAAGTTGCGCAGAAGGATTTATCTGCAGAGAGAGAGAAGGTCATAAAGATGGCCTTTTCGGAGCAGGATGCTCAAGACGCATTTGGGCTGATAAAACGTCTCATTGCACATCTGGCTTCCTCAAAAACCAGTCATAAGAATGTTTTAATACTTGGATACAGTTCATCGGATGTGTTTGATCTCAGTCCGCAAATAGAAAGAATCAAGGATCGATTTAAACACGTTTACTATATAGAACATATTAATCAAGATGAAAAACCGCGGATTGAGACTTTATCAGAAAAGAGTGATAAAAATCCCTTTACAAAATTCACCACTGGTAAACGGATCTATATCAACACTGATTCGTTTATAGAGCACATGTGGGAAAAAACCATAACGAATGCAAAATATCAACTAATCAAAAAAAATATTCCGTGGGAACTGAATGTTGATGATTGGTTTAAATCGAATCCATTTTTCACAAAGTATCTACTGATTTTTCGTATCTTATACGAAATTTCTGAATTAAAACGATCAGCCGTATATGCCGAAAAGGCTTTGGCTCTAGCGAAAAAAAACAACGATACACCTAATCAAGTTATATGGTTGGCAAATTTGGGAAATGTATACATCGGTTTAGCAGAATACCATATAGCATTGGAACTCCAGGAACAAGCATTACAACTAGCTGAAGAACTTGGTGACAAGAAAAATGCAGGATTATTCCTATCGAATATTGCCATTATTTACAATAGACTAGGGGATAATAAAACATCGAAAGATTATTCCCGGAAAGCAGATGAATCATCAAAAGAGCATTTTTCAGTCATTAATAAAAAGAGAGAATCTGCCAATAATGGTGCCATTTATTACCGGTTGGGAGAGTACGATAAAGCTATAAATTATTTCCAGGAAGATATTGATCAAGCCGTGAATAAAGGTGATAAAAAGCGTGAGGGTATGGGGCTTGGCAACCTGGGATCTGTTTACTGGCGATTGGAAAATAATATTGAAGCAACGCGGTGTTTTACTGAAGCATTGGCCATAGCGGTTAGTATAGGTGATAAAAGTAGCGAATGCAAATGGATCGGTAATCTTGGAAATATGTACGTTAACAAAGGCCAGTACGAGAAGGGTATTGAAAATTTCAAAAAAGCTTTATCAATCGCAGAAAAAATAGGAGATAACTACACAAAACTTTTGTGGTTAGGCAATCTGGGAGATGCATACAATGCATTAAAAGATACTGGTAATGCAAAGTATTATTGCGAACAGGCACTCGAATTAAGCAGGCAATTAGGTGATAAAGATTGTGAATTAAATAACTTGGCGGGACTCGGGAATGTTAATTTAGATCTGAAGGAATATACCAGGGCAATAGAGTATTACGAGAAAGCAATTACAGTAGCGGTTGAGATAAACAGCAACCATCTCCATGGAAGGTTACTGGCGTGTATTGGAAATGTATATACTGAGATAGATGATGCAGTTTTTTTTAACAGTGAAGATAATCTGGATCTTGACAATGATTATTCGGAATACCATCAAAAAGCAACTGAATACTATACCAAAGCTCTTGATATTCTTGTTCCCATATTAGGTAAAAACCATCCTGAGGTGATTGACATTATGAGTTATAGCTGAAAGGTCAGGCTTACATAATTGCATCATCTGAAGTAGCAAATCGGTTTAACCTTGACCTTGCAACAATAAGTAGAGGGGTTGTTGAAGTCTTAAAAAAATGAAAATGAACATGATCGGTACCTGAAATAACACATCAAACAATGCAATTAAGCAAGCCCTTCTGTAAAGGAAATTAACAGAAAACAGCAAGCCGGCCTTATTGAGTCAAAAAAGCTTAGTATTGAATATACTTAAACCATCGTTGAAATAAAGAAATGATTTAATCGAACAAACGGTTGAAGAAGGATTGGTAAATCCGCTGCGCTCCTTTGCCAACCTCTTAACCGAAGCTTTAAAGGAAAATAATAAATGAAAAGCAAAGATATAAAATTTCTAATTATAGTAATAGTAATAATCTCCTCTGTTCTTCTATCCATCTCCTGTACAAAAGAAAAACCTAAAAAAACAAAATATGTAGACTTATCTATTTCTATATCAAATGATGCCCTTGGTGATCCCAAACTGCCAGAAATCACCTACATAAATCACAAACAAGGCGCTGAAACAATGAAAAAATATTTCAAAGGCCTTGAACCTGAAAAACACTTACCGGATGGAAACGGTTGGGCAGTAGAATGGGTTAAGCTTAACACTCATCACGGAACACACCTTGATGCACCTTATCACTACTCCCCTTTTATGAATCGCGCAACAAAACAAGAAAAAGCCTGGACCATAGACCAAATACCTCTTGAATGGTGTTTTGGCAATCTTGTTGTTTTAGACTTTTCTAAAAAACCAGACGGTTATTTATTAACGAAAAATGACATCAAGAAAAAACTAAAACAAATGACATATATGCTAAAAAAGGGTGATATTGTAACTATACATACTTCTGCTGCTGAACATTGGGGTAAAGCAGATTATTTCAACAAAGGCTGTGGTGTAAGCAAAGAAGCTACTTTATACATTCTATCTCATGGAATAAATGTAGTTGGTACCGATGCCTGGTCTTGGGATGCGCCATTTAAATACACAAATGGAAAATGGAAAAAATCCATAGAAGAAGGAAAACCAAATGGGAAAATGATATGGGAAGGTCACTTTGCGGGGATTGAAAAAGCATATTGCCATATGGAAAAATTAACTAACCTCGACAAAGTTCCTTCTTTGGGTGCAAAAATATATTGTTTTCCAATAAAAATAGAAGGCGCTAGCGGAGGTTGGATACGCGCTATAGCAGAAATTGAAGAATAATAACCCTTCTATCAACTCAAGCCAAGGGATCTTACCTCGCGCCTCTGGCGCTCAGCAAGGCCCCTGCTTTCGGGTGTTATATGCTTGCAAACCAGGAAACCGTAGGTATTAAAAAATGGAAAAATATCCGCAGTTAAGAACTGCAATATATTTTATTTTAATTATCATTACTGTTATTGGCCTATCAATACTCTCCAACCAAATCTGGGGAAAAAAATCTGAGCAGCCGCAAACGCCTGCAAAAATAATAATTAATAATGAAATGACTCTTCTGCAGTTTGGCCAAGCCAACGGATTGCCAGAAAGAATCTTGAAGGAGTTATTTGACCTTAAAGCAAAATCTGATCTGGGAAAAAAGTTGGATGAATATGGAACTCACGATCAAATAACATCTCTTGTTATCAAAAAACTGGCATTGGCATCTGAACATGCCGGCAAGAACTGGATTAAAATTCCGGTTAAATTTCTTTTTTGGATTATCTTTCTATCAACAGTTTTCATTTTCTCCAAAAAGAGAAAAATGACTCCTGGCATCAGGAATGGGTTGCTTTTAACGTCTTTTATGATCTTTGGGGTGGTGATGGGATCGGACCCCGGCCCAATGGGTACTGTGAAGGATGCAATTCACCTTTACGGTACCGCACATGTCATCTTTCCCCCTCGAATGATTGCCCTAACTATTTTTTTGGCAATGGTCTTTTTTGCCAATAAGTACATTTGCGCATGGGGTTGTCAGGTCGGCACTCTCCAGGACCTGATTTTTCGAATCAATCAGACCAGCAAACTGAAGGCTGTAATTGGCAAACAGATCAAACCGTCTTTTGTTTTAACCAATACTTTTCGATTCGTTTTTTTTGGCGTGTTTACATTGATCGCTATTTTATGGGGAACCGATATCATCGACCCAATTGACCCTTTCAAGATATATAAGCCAATGCATCTGGGTCTCATTGGCGGCCTTTTCGTCGGCCTGCTCCTGTTCGCCAGCCTATTTATCTATCGGCCATGGTGCCATTTTTTCTGTCCCTTTGGTTTAGTCGGGTGGCTTGTGGAAAAAGTGAGTCTTGTCAAGATAAGCGTAGACTACAAAACTTGTATTGCTTGTGAGAAATGCGCTACTGCTTGTCCATCTACGGTAATGGGTGCTATCTTGAAAGGCGACAAAAAAACAATACCGGATTGCTTTTCTTGTTATACATGCAGAGATGTATGCCCGACCAACTCAATAATTTTCTCCTCCAGAAAAAGAACAGTACCTCCTTCAGATCATTTTGATAAAATAAAAAAGGACGAAAAATATAAGCGGTAGATATCGAAATTGTGGACTACCATTGAAAATATAAAGAGGTCATACAAATGAATCAAATATATTACACTCCTGTACATCCCGGTGAAGTATTGATCACGTTGCCGAATGAGGAGGAATATAATTTTGTTCTTTCATCTATACTTTCAGCGATTCGGTTGGTACGTGATTTCGTGTGTTTTAAATTGAGGAAATTTTATATATTATGTTGGATGTTATTTTCACTTTAAAAAAGCGACTAAATATTTCAATGCAAAAAATATTATTTAATACTCTGATCTGTATTTCAGTTAGCTGTCTTATTTCATGCAGTAATGATACTAATAATTTACCATTTTTTTCTTATATCAATTCCCCACGCCCTTCTAACGAAACAAGAATCTTTGATAATGCCAATCTGATTAAATACAAAAACAGCCTTGATTCTCATTTGAATACTTTATACAGGCTTGCAGACATTGACATGGTTGTGGTTACATTACCAAGCCTTCAGGGCAACGATATCTCCGATATATCTGCCAAGCTGCTTACAAACTGGAAAATCGGAGAAAATACAAACGGACTAAAGGGTATACAGCAATTCTCGGTGAATGTAATTTTTGGTCATCAGTTTTAGGAACATAGAAAAGTTTGCCAAAACATTGTGATAGAGACAGGAAAATTATTAACAAAAGTCATGAAATTTAACAATACAA
>Ga0180007_10006569_pt1 | contig 11324 bp, 8 predicted proteins | sample MM_PC_MetaG_FD_121122 | JGI IMG/M metagenome (GOLD analysis project Ga0180007, IMG submission 121122) | Groundwater microbial communities from the Aspo Hard Rock Laboratory (HRL) deep subsurface site, Sweden - MM_PC_MetaG | ecosystem: Environmental > Aquatic > Deep subsurface > Groundwater...
CCTCGGGCACGGTGCGCGACGCCGACGGTCCGCTGCCGGGTGCCAACGTCTGTATCCGGGCCAAGGGGCACCCCGAAGAGCCCGGCCCCTGTGCCAAGGGCGACGGTGATGGCAAGTTCACCATTCCCCGTTTCCAATCGAGGTTTCCCGCCCACGAAATCTGTGTTTCCGTGCCCGCTGACGCCCCCGGGCTGCCGCCTCGCGAGACCTGTGTCCCCCTGGATCCGGGCACCGCCGGCAACACGGTCATCAACCTCTCCAAGAACAGAAGATAGAGCACAACAGAAAAACGGGATTTGAGAGGGGGCGGGGTTACAACTTGAAGGTGGCGAGATACTCGACGTTGCCGGCGGGGCCGGTGATGGGGCTCGTCGCGGGGCCCTGAGAATCGGTGCATCCCATCCCGTCCACGGCGGTCATGATTTTGGTGACGGTCTGCTCGCGAAGGGCCTCATCGGTCACCACACCGCCCTTGCCGACCTTTCCTTTGCCGACCTCGAACTGGGGCTTGATCAGCGTGACCACGCGCGTGCCCTTGGGCAGCAGGGCTGCGAGCCAGGGCAGGACCTTGAGAATCGAGATGAAGGACACGTCCATCACGACCAGCTCGGGAAACGGATCGAGCAGCTCACGGGTCACGTCCTTGATGTGCAGGCGCTCGTGGACCCCCACGCGAGGGTCGGTCCGCAGGCTCCAGTGCAGCTGGCCGTATCCCACGTCCACGGCGTGGACAAAGCGCGCGCCGCGCAGCAGCAGGCAATGGGTGAAGCCTCCGGTGGAGGCGCCCACGTCAAGGCACACCAGACCGGATACGTCGATTTCGAACGTCGACAGGGCGTGTTCGAGCTTGATCCCGCCGCGGGAGACGAACGGCGAGTCTGCCTGGGCGATGGCCACGGAGGTCCCTTCGCCCACCATGGACGCAGCCTTGGTGACGACGATGCCGCCCACCTCCACCTTGCCCTCGGCGATGAGGATCTGGGCTCGGGCCCGGCTCTCCGCGAGCCCGCGGGCGACCAGGACCTGATCGAGTCGGCGCAGACCTGGCATGGCGGCTACTTCAGCCTCTCGAGCACGGTGTAGGTGGTGGCGATGTCGACAGGAACCTTGTCGAGCCGGGCGGTGATCTTCTTGATGGACTGGGGAACCTCGGCGTACTTCTTCTCAAAGGCGGCGGCGGCCTCAGGATCGCCGGCGATCTGGATCTTCAGGATCTCGGCGACAAAGTCACGGCAGGCCTGGGGCATGCGGTCGAAGGCCACCGTGACCGTGAGGGTCGCCGGATCCACGACGACGGCCTTCTGCTCCACGAGGTAGTTGAACGCCATCAGGTTCGCCTTCCCGTGTGCTTCACCCGCGCCGAAGCGGATGCTCCGGAAGATCGAGGCGACGAACGTCACGTAGCCTGCCTTCAGGGCGGCCTCGGAGACCTTTTTCTTCACGTTCGCCATCGCCTCGAGGCCCACCAGTCCGCCCACGTCGGCCTTGGCCTCCTCGTTGGCGGAATAATACTCCTTCAACAGCGTGCGTATCTCGACTTCCTTGCGATCGACCTTCAGGAAGGCAGGCCCCAGACCATGGGTGATCTCGTGGTATAAGGTGTGGGTGAAGAAGGCGTCGAAGGTGACATGCTCAAGCTGGGCCGGGTTGATGACCATCTTCGCGATGGGCAGAAGAACTGCTTCGAATTTGGCCTGGGCGATGTTCTTGAAGAGCACCAACTTGAAGCCTTTCTTCCGTCGCACCTCCTCGTCGTTGGGAAGGTTGAACGCCATGGTCTGCACGCCTGCCCGGGTGTCGCCGGCGGTGAACAACTGGTTCACCACGACGATGGGGAGATCCTTGCCGCGGGAGGAACGGAACTTTGCGTCGTAGGGCAGGGCCTCGTCGAGGTCCTTGCGGTAGGACTTGAGCTCGGCGAGCCTGGCCGAGTAATCGCGGTCGATCAGGTTCACGAAGGCCTCGTAGGCCGCCCGGTAGCCCATCAGTCCGTCCTCGTAGACCTCGTAGGGGCCGATCAGGAACTCGATGGGACCCTTGAGGTCCAGCCATGCGAAGTCGCTCTCCTGGTATTTGTCATCCTGCAGCGCCTTTGCGCGAAGGGTGAGGTAGCGCCGCAGCGTGGGTTCCTTGGTCAGTTTGGCAGCCTCCTCCATCGCTGCGACCGCGCGGGCCAGCGGTTCCTTGTACTTCTCATGATAGGGGGTGAACACGAACGCTCCGTCCTTGCGATCAACGACCGTGAACAGCGATTTCAGACCGTCAAGCTCGCTTTTGAGCGTGTTTTGGCGGATGCGGTCCTTTTCGACGGCCAGGGCAGCCTCGAGGGTGCTCAGGTGGGTCTCGAACGCCTGCCTGGTGATTCCGGCATCGTAGAAGCCCGCGCCTGCGGGTTTCTTGGCAGTGCCCCAGAATGGCTTGTTGTGATCGAGCCGATCCCATGGGCCGTACATCATGATGAAATAGTCCAGCAGGGGCTTCTGGGTCGCGTCCTTTTCAACGGCCGCGCGCAGCTCCGAAAGCCGCGCCGGATTATCCGGTGAAACCTGGAGCAGGAAGATCTCGTCCATGGCGCGGGCGGCCTCGATCAGTTTGGCGACCACCGGGAGCAGGTCCTCGGAGAGCTCCTCCTGGGGATAGGTCAGTTTCACGGGCTGGAACCGACTGATTCCGGCCTGGACCTCCTCGAGGGAGAGCACATCGGATTTGGGTTTGGGCTTCACGGGTTCTCCTGCAGAAGGGTTGGCCACCGGAGGCGTCATGTCCGCGGGGACGACGAGCATCGGCGGTGGCGGCAGGTCGTTGGGACGCTCGGAGCTCTCGTTCTTGGGTGGCTTTCCGGAGCAGGAAAGGAGTGCGGTCATCAGGAACAAGGGCAGGAAGCGTCTCATGGGTTCACCTTCATCCGGTCGGAATGTTGCGTGAAACGGAAAGCGAAGGGAAGAAAAAAACGAAGACGGGGGGGGCGGGAAGTCCGGAAGGGGGCTACTGGTTCGTGCCCGAGCCGATGTACTGGCAGGGAGAGTAGTCCTCGGGCGGCATGTCCTTGGCCTGCTCGAGCTTGGTGTCGGGCGGGCGCTTGAAGGTGAGAGCCTGCTGCAGTTGTGCGCTCAGTTGGACCTTGCCGGCCTTGACAAGCTTCACGCACTGATCCTTCAGGGTCAGATCCAGCGCGTAGGCCGCCCTCGGGGAGAGGGTGCTCACGGCATCGGTGGACTCCTGCGCATCGAAATCCTCGCGGGAGGGCAGCTTGCGGTTCTCCAGGAACATGATCTTGAAGACCTTCTTGCCCATCACGTCGTCGACGATGACGCGAGGAAGAACCTTGCCTGCCGTCTCGAGTTTCCACAGTTCGGTCGCCAGCTCGCGGGTGATCAGGTTCGGCTGGCCCTTGAGCGGATTGACCGGACCCTCGGTGAGCATCTCGGGCATGCCCGGGACCTGGTCGGGGGTCTTGCCGGCCACGAGGGCGGCGAGGGCCTTGTCGGCGGCGGCCTGGGCGGCGTCCTGGGCCTTCTTGCCGGCCAGGAGGTCACGCGCGGCCAGGCGGAGGCCTTCCTCCTTGGTCAGTTTGCCGCCGCTCTCGGTCTGGGCAAGATACAGCACGGCGCCCTCGTCGGTGAAGAGGGGCCCTTGAACGGTCATCAGCGGCTCGCTCCACAGGGTGGCCATCATGGTGGCGTCCAGTGTCTCGGACTCGGCGGTCATGCCGAGGTGACCCATGGAGACGAAAGCCTCGGGCAGCGGGGTGTCGGCCTTCACGAGGGCCTTGGCGTTGTCGATGTTGCGGGCCAGACCATTGAGCGCGGCGACCTGCATGGGCAGCGCGGCCTTCAGGCTCTCGAAGTCCTGCTTGTCCTGCTTGCGGATCTCGGCCAGCAGCGTGGCTTCGACGGCCACTGCGGTCTTGAACATGTGACGTTTCTTCGGGGTCTCGGCGTACTTTTTATCGTCGGCGGCATAGGCAGCCTCGGCGGCCTTCTTGCCTTCCTCGGTGGCCAGGAACGCGTTGAGCTCCTCGGCGGTGACCGCGGATGCGTCGAGAAATGCCTCGGCGGCGAAGCGGGCGGCCTTGAAGGTGATCTCGAGATACTCGTTCTGGTAGTTCATCCAGCGGGAGCGCGAGGAGCCCGCCAGCCCGAACAGGAAGGCATCCTTGTAGGCCTTGGCTTCCATCTCCTCGACCTGCAGGGCCAGGAAGCGCTTTTCGTCGGGGATGCCCAGGAAGTGACGAACCCAGTTGCGGAAGCGGGTGTAGTTGAACTCGCCGGGCTTCTGGGTCTTGGGATCCACAGGCCACGCGCCGAACACGGTCAGGGGGACTTCCTGCCCGAAGACGATGACGCGGTTGTGGAGGATCATGTCCTCAGCGTCCTTGACGGTGAAGCGGATGCCGTTGGCGCGGGCCATGTTCGACAGCAGCTTGCGCTCGATGATCTTGTCCATGGCGAACCGGACGAGCATGATTCCGTCACGATCACGGAGCATGGAGCCGGCCAGGGCGCGGGAGTACTGCCACTCGGTCAGGCTGACGTCGCGGCCATCAACGGTCGCGATGATGTTCTCGCCGCCGCATGACATCTTGTTGGCAGCCGGACCGAAGCTGATGACAAACGTGAGAATGATGACACCCAACACCGCATAGACGAGCAGGGAACGGGTTTTGGTTCGCATGAATTCGAGCATGACGTTGACTCCTTCTTCACCGGTTCCGCGGGACGTTCGACGGGCAGGGGCCACCGCCGCAGCGAATCACCGGTCGCATCACGGGGGCCAAATATAAGGGAGAGCCAAAGGAGAATCAACGGAAATCGGCAATATTATGGTCAGGTCCGTGCCGGGGTCGACAGATCAGATAATTGTTGACAAGTGAAGGGGTTCGGACTTGGATGACGAAGTGCGTGCCGCCGTCGTTTTCATCGCGTTTACAAGTTTAATAGCCGCCTGTCTTTTCGGGCCGGCAGGGTGCGCCTCCGGTCAGCCGCCGGATCCCAGGCTCGGCGCGGTCGAGGTGGATACCACGCTGACCCACGCCGTGCTGATCCTGGAAAATCCTTCCTCGATGCCTGTCGAGGTCCTGCTGCGTCGCCCCGGCATGCTTCGGCAGTTCATGGTGCCGCCCGCAGCGGCCATGCGTCAGTTGCTTCCCGCCGGTCCCCTGTTAATCCTCTGGAAAGACGGACGTGTGCAGTTGACCCTGCTCGAGCGAACGCGCAACACGTTGACCCTGACACCAGCGATTGACAAATAAATATCCATTTTATCTGTCACAAATGTCGTGAACCTCCGGGGGCGATCGCACGCCGAGACGATTATGCGTTGCATCCGGGGGCGCGTCTGGGCTACGGTGCGGGGCATCCCGGAGGCCCCATGACGGTTCAATCCCTGCTGTTCCTGATATCAATAATGATGAGTGCTCCGACGGTCCAGTCCCGGCTCGCCGCGGCCGACGTGCCTGGCGCGGATGTTGTGATCGCCCATCACGAGGTGCACACCACGGTCGCGGTCACCGGGGCCTCCACAGTCGTAGAAAAAAAGCTTTACAAGATCCAGACCCCGAAAGGAGCCGCGCAACTGTCCACGCTGCGCTTCGACGTGGATCCCAACACCAACGCGGTGGACATCGTTTCGGTCAGTTTATGCTGGTCCAGCGGCGGGTGCAGGACGATCCAGCCGGAGGTGGCGCTTGTGCCGCAGCCCGCCGGATGGATCCTCTGGCGCTTCTTCATGAAGATCGTGAGCATTCCTGCGCTTGAGCCGGGTATGGGGCTCGAGGTGACCACCCGGAAGCGCGGCTTCATGATCGCCTACCTCGGTGCCGATGAGGAGCAGGAGTTCGTGCCGCCGATGAAGGGGCATTTCTATGATCAGATCCTCTTCGGAGAGGACCCGTATCCGGTCGTCGAGCAGGAATACATCCTGGTCATGCCCGCGGCCATGCGCCTGCACGTGAGGGAGTACAACGGCCCGATTGCGTCCTCGTCCTCGTACACGTCCACGACCACGACCCATCGTTGGGTGATGCGCGATCTCCCGGCCTTCGAGCACGAGCCGATGATGCCGTTCCCGTCCGACAGCCTGCCCAAGATCGTGCTGGCGACGGTGCCCGACTGGCAGGCCAAGAGCCGATGGTTCCACGAGGTCAACGAGAAGCAGTTCGAGCCCACCCCGGAGATCCGGGCGAAGGTGTCCGAACTGCTGCGCGGGATCACCGCACGCGATCAGAAGCTGGCCATCCTCACCCGATGGGTGGCCAACAACATCCGGTACCGCGGCTTCTCCATGGGCAAATCGGAGGGGTACTTGCTGCACGCCGGTTCCCAGGTCTTCGAGGAGCGCGCCGGCGTGTGCAAGGACATCGCGTCGATGCTCGTGACCATGGCCCGGGCGGCCGGCTTCACGGCATATCCGGCGATGACCATGGCCGGTGCGCGGGTGGAGGACGAGCCGGCCGACCAGTTCAACCATTCGGTCGTGGCCGTGAAGAACGACGACGGAACCTTCACGATGCTCGACCCCACCTGGGCGCCGCTGGACCGTTACGTCTGGAGTTGGGCCGAGCGTGAGCAGCACTACGTCGTGGGTACGCCCCAGGGGGGTGTGCTCGAGCGGATTCCGGCATCCATGCCTGCAGACAACCTGCTCCGCTTCGTCATGTCCTCGAAATACAAGGATGAAAAGACGCTGCTGCTGAAGTCGAAGGTGGAGGGGCGCGGCTACTCCGACACGGTGCTGCGCCGAGCGATTGGCTATGCGCCGGTGGCCGAGCGCGATCTACTTGGTGCCGAGTTCGGGCGCAGGTTGTCTCCGCAAGCGAAGGTGACGCGGTTCACGTGGACCGATCCGTGGAAGTTCGACGCGTTCGTCGCGTTTTCGGCCGAGGTGGAGACGCCCGCGACGTACTACCGCGTTGACGGGGACTTCGTCTGGTCTCCGCTGGCTTTGCGCGCGCTGCCGGAGTTCGACCGCCTGCTGCCCTGGCTCCTGCTGCGGCCCAACCCGGCCCGCCGGCATCCGGTGCTGCTGCGCTCGAACATGATTTTGGAGATCGAGGAGATCTTCGAGTCCGCGAAGCCGCTGACGGTTCGCAGCCTGCCCGAGGCACAGCCGGTCAGGACCTCCGTCGCTGGTTTCACCTGGAAGGTCACCGTCGAGCCGCGCCGGATTCGTTTCACCGCGAGACTGGAACTCCCCTCGAGGCGCGTGAGCGCTGCACAGTACGCGTCGTTCGTGGACACCATCGCGGCGTTTACCCGTCTGGACAGGCTTTCCGTCCGGCTGGAGGTGGGAAAATGAGAACCGGAACCCCTCGTGAACCCCTCTTCACCCTTTCCGTCTGCTGTTCCGTCCTGCCGCTGGTTCTGATCAGCATGACCACGCCTGCGCTGGCGCAGTTGCCAAAGCAGGACGCCCGAATCATCTCCGAGAAGTGCATGGTGACCGTCGCCGCCGACGGTCGCGCCGTCACCGAGTGCACGATCGAGGAGGAAGTCCACTCGATGCTGGCCATGGATGTGTTCCTCGACCCGCGGGTCCGCTGGCTTGCCGGCGCCCAGAAGTTCACGGTGCTGGCAGCCCATTCTATCGCCCCAGGAACCGGACGGAAGGTTAATACGCCGTCCCACGCGATCAATGAGGTCACACCGTTTACCGAGGAACTCACGCCGCTTTCGACCCCCTGGAGGGAGACCGTGATCAGTCACGTCGGGGTGGTGCCGGGCTCACGACTGGTGCGTTCCACCAAGCTCGAAGATCTGGCGGCACCCGCAGCTCCGTACGAGGCGCGCTGGCCCCTGCAGAAGGTTCGTCCCATCGACTTCCTGGAGTACAGGTTTCGCGGCATCTCCCACCTCGCCCTGGTGGATCCGCCGGCCGGCTGCACGCTCACAGGCGCACCGCCGGAGGTGACGGTCACCTGCAAAAACGTCCCGGGCGTCGGCTTTTCCGGCGTGGGCAGTGGCCGGCGCATCGAGATCACCGATGCACTGTACGGGCGGCTGCCGCGCGTCGTCGTATCCGCGTGGAAGGACGCCGCCGCTTTGGCCGCAGTCCTCAAGGCCCGCCGCTGGCCCACGGTGACGTCCCACTCGGGGACACGCGCCCACAGTAGCCTGTGGCCGGAGTTTCTGAACAAGGAGATGGCTCTCCAGCCGACGCCGGTGGCCCGCGTGGAGACGCTGCGGTCGACGGTGATGACCGCCTTCCGCACCCTCACGCTGAAGCGCCCGCCGGTCCCGCTGCTCGAGGTGCTCAAGCATCGCGCCGTCACAGTGACCGAGCGTGCCATGCTGTTCGACGCGGCCCTGCGCCTCTTCGTGCCCGAGGCAAGAAGCGTGCGCACCGCCTTTCTGAGCGATCACGAGGTCATCGCCAACCGCATCCCCTCCACCGTCGAATTCGACAACCCGGTGGTGCTGTTCTCGCTGGCCGGCCGCGAACTGATCTTTTCACCGTCCACCGGCGAGCTCGGTCCCTGGCCGTCATTGGCAGCGGGCACCTGGCTCCTCGACCCGACGCTCCGGGAGGTTCCCACGCTCGTGTCGGGCGACGCAGGGCCGCTGCGTGCGGTGCACGCGAAGGCCGTCGTCGATGGCCGCAAGCTCACCTTCACGGGCCAGGCCACCTGGGAGACCTTCGCCGACGCGCCGCCCTGCGCGAAGATGCTGCCGCCCTCCCTGGGCCAGCTCGAACGCTGTGACGTGCTCGAGCGCTCTCCGGGCTTGATCCGGGTCGGCTTTTCCTCCACGGCCGAGCTCGATGGAGAGGCCGTCGCCACGCTGCCGGGTGCTCTTGATCCGCTGGGATCGCTGTTTCGTGTGATGCCCTTCGAGGCAGGCGTCACGGCTGTGTTTCCCGCCGCGCGCTCGCAGGTGGAGCTGGAGTTCACCTTCAATGCCGAGGCGTGGAGCCTGGTGCGGGTGCAGTGCGGTTCGTGGGTGATTCCCCACAAGGAGCCGCTGGGTTATGGTGCGGGATTGATCACCCCGGGCTGCCGGCAGAACTTCTCCGTCCATCGCAGCGGGGTCATCCGGTTCTCCTCGGCGTGTGACCTCAAGCGTCGGCATCACTACGGCAAGCTCGTGAAGCCTGCTGCAGGTTCGGGGTTTACCGGTGGCCAGGCGTACCGCGAGAGCCTGAAGGCCGGCCTGTTGCTGGAGGGAAGGGGTACAGTGCATAAAAATATCCAGTCCCTGGTGGTCTGGTTCCGGAAGCCGCCGACGGTCTTGCCGGCCCCGGTCCCTTCGTCCATGAAGAATCGGCCGAAAGGGGGCCAGCGATGACCGCCCGTGCAGTTCGCCGGCCAAGTTCGCACGACGATCTTCCGGTCTTGCGGGCCCAGATCCACCTCGCTGCCGGCCGCCGCGCCTTGTGGCAGGCGTCTCTTCCCCGCCGCTTCGCAGCCGGCCTGACCGACCTGCTGATCCTGGCCCCCGTGATTGCGTTCGCCGCCACGGTCTACGTTCGCTGGTTCATGAGCGGCCTCGACGTGCCTGCGGGCCTGGCCTGGTACGACTTCCTGGCTGTCACCCTGGCCTCGTTCTTCGGCCGGGTGATGGGCTTCTGGATCACCGTCACTGCCACATTCACGAGTTGCCGGTACCTCATCGCCGCGTTCGCCGGCCGCACGCCGGGCATGTTCCTGTGGAAGCTCGACTACACCACCGCCGACCACACGTCGCCGGGGCCCCTGCGCCTGTGCCTGCGCGAATGGGTCGCGATGGTCTCCCTGTCCGCCTTCGGAATTGGGTGGATCTGGGCGATCTTCGATGACACCCACCGTCCGCTCTCCGACGTCGTCTCCGGTGTGTACCTGATCCCCCATGAGGACGAACGTCCGGTCTCCGGCAGCAATCCGTAGGAGTATCCATGATGAAAAGACTGATACCATCTCTTTTCGCAACGATTCTGTTCCTGGCGCCGCTCCCGACCCTCGCGCAGGAATCCGACGAGGGGATTCCGCCTGAGGAGACGCCGCAGTCGAATGCCTCCGCGCCGCCACCATCTGCGCCTGTATTCATCCCGGTCCGCACGGGCTGGGTTCATGAGGGGGCCGTGGGGGTGTACGGGATGTTCGAGGGCGACTCCGGTGGCTTTGGTGCCCACTACACCGGCCTGTATCGCCCGCAGCCTGGCTATGCCTTCGGCCTGCACGCCGGCGCAAGTTCCATCGACTACAAGGATCAGGACGTCCGCCGGGATTCCACCGTGCTGCATGTCCAGTTGGCCGCCGAGGGGCGGGCCTACCTCCACCACGCGGACTGGGATCTCTGGGCTGCGGTCGTCATCGGCGGCGCCTGGTACACCGAGACCGACTCCACCTCCGACGCCATCGAGATGGCCGTCGGTCCGATGCTGGGCTTCGGGGTCGGCCTTTCCTTCTTCCTCTCGCCGGAGCTCTCCGTTGGCGGATACTTCCGGATGTACCGCCTCTTCCCGCTCGAGGACTCCGAAGGGACCTTCGCCCTCTGGGCCACCTTCGGTGCGGTCGCTTCCCTGCACTTTTGACAGCGGTGGTCAGGTTCGATGAATTACAACCCAAAGAAAATCGGTCTGGCGGAAACCGCTAGCCGTGGAAGGGGAAAGGCGAGAGACCCGCATCAAACCTAGGAATTCCGCATGCTCCCAAGTCACAAGTGCAACCGGGAATCGTCCACTAGAAACGGTTTTTACTGGCAACTTTTTGGCGGCTTTGACAACGGAGGAATCGCATGAATAGACACACATAAAGATTGAGTTTGAAACCCCACGGCGGGATCACCGATGGAACCTCGTGCGCGCCGATCTGCACGGTGCACGTGGACGCCAATTCTTCATGTAAAATGGGCGAAACGGGTTAGACCAGTCATGTCAGAGGTGTGGACGGCACGATCTCGTTGCCGTGGAACGTCTTGTGCTTGAGGAACTCCTTCTGGTCCCGCGTCAGCGTGTGGTTGGCCGGATCCGCGAGGAAGATGCTCGCGGTGTTGTTCGCTTCGTTCATGATGGATTTTTCCTGTTCAGCATGCTGATGACCACCTGCTTCACGGTCTGCATCTCCTCGGGTTTGCTGACGGCGATGAAGAGCGTCACCGCGGCCAACGCGTCATTGGTGATGTTCAACTCGCCGCCGGGCCCGACCAGCAGGCCATTTTTTTCGAGAAAGTACAAAAAGCACGCGGCTGCGATCCGTTTGTTTCCGTCGATGAACGAATGGTTTTTCACGACCAGGTACAGGAGCATGGCGGCCTTTTCCTCCAGCGACGGGTAGATTTCTTCACCCCCGAAGAACTGGTATATCTGCCGGACCGAGCTTTGAAAACCTTCGTCCTTCTCCAGGCCGAACA
>Ga0180007_10006571_pt1 | contig 11318 bp, 9 predicted proteins | sample MM_PC_MetaG_FD_121122 | JGI IMG/M metagenome (GOLD analysis project Ga0180007, IMG submission 121122) | Groundwater microbial communities from the Aspo Hard Rock Laboratory (HRL) deep subsurface site, Sweden - MM_PC_MetaG | ecosystem: Environmental > Aquatic > Deep subsurface > Groundwater...
GTCGATCAGATTGCCAGGAAGCACATAGAGTCTGCAGGCTATGGTGAGTTTTTTACCCATGGTCTGGGGCATGGTGTTGGTTTTGATTTACGGGATATGCCTTACCTGAATGCCCAGAACACAAAGCCGCTGCAGGTAAATTCCATTGTCACGGTGGAACCGGGAATATATATCCCGGGCCTTGGCGGGGTCAGGATCGAAGATGATGTGATCATAAAGGAAGGCGGCTGTGAAATAATGACGGGTGCGGCCACAAAAGAGTTGCTTGTACTTTAACTGTTTCCCGGTCGAATGGTTATCAAAAACATAAAATGAAGGAGATTAAAATGAAAAAAATTGTTGTTGCCATTCTTTTGCTGGGCATGATGTCTATGCCTGGATTATCCCTTGCCGGAGACAAGGATGTGCTCAGAGTTGCTCAGATGGCAGACGTAACCAGTCTGGACCCTGCAAAATCCAATAGTTATGGAACTGCAAATGTACTGAAAATAATTTATTCATATCTTGTGAACCAGAAAAGAGATATGAGTGTCGGATCGGATCTGGCTGAATCCTGGACTCAGCCGGACCCCAACACCTGGATTTTTAAAATTCGCAAAGGTGTTGTTTGTCACAATGGAGAGACCCTTGATGCAGAAGATGTTGTTTTCAGTTTAAACCGGGTTAAAGATCCGGAAACAAAATCAGCAGGCGCGGGGTTTTTAAAAGGAGTGGAAATTGAATATGTGGATCAATATACCGTAAAAATAACAACTGAAAATCCATATGCACCACTTTTGGTAAATTTGAGCCGCTATGAAATGGGAATTACAGATAAAAATACAGTTCTTAAATATGGAGATGATTTTGCCAAAGTTGCCATCGGTTCAGGCCCGTTCAAACTAAAAAACCGTGTTCCAGGAACAGTTACTGTGGAAAGGTTTGATGATTACTATGGCGAAAAACCAAAACTCAAAGAAATCATTTTCAGGGCGATTCCAGAAGCAGCCACAAGGGTGATTGAACTTGAATCAGGCAATGTCGATATTTTAGCCCAGCTTCCACCGGAAGAGTACAAGCGGTTGGAAAAAAATAAAAACATTATAGTTTTTCGTAATCCTTCCAATGTCACTATATTTTTTGGGTTAAATCGGTCTGTTAAACCAATGGAGAATAAGCTGGTGCGCCAGGCGTTTAACTATGCGATAGATAAACAGGCGGTTATAAATTCTGCAAGCGGCGGTTTTGGCCAACCTTCAAGAGGCCCTCTTTCTCCGATGATATGGGGTTTTGATAACACCATTAAACCCATTTATCCATACAATCCTGAAAAGGCCAAAGATCTTCTGAAAAAAGCCGGATATCCGAATGGATTCAAATGCACCATCATGACAGATGCCCGTACCATACGCAAAACATCTGCAGAACTTATCCAGGCCTACCTCAGTGAAGTAGGCGTACAGGCCGAAATTCAGCAGATTGAATGGCCAACCCTGCTTAAAAAAACCAGAGTACCGGGTGGTGCGCATATATATGCAATGGGCTGGACTGGAACTGGCGATGCAGACGGTGGTATGTTTGCGCGGTTCCATTCCAGTGGAATAGGCGCAAACAATCGTCATCACTGGAGCACGCCTGAAATGGATGCATTGCTTGAAAAAGGAAGAGCAGAAATGTCTCCTGAAAAGAGAAAGGCTATTTACGCTCAATTACAAAAAACAATAATTGATGAGGCGTATGACATTTTTCTGTGGATCCAGGAAGAGGTTGCCGCTACCGGAGCCAATGTGAAAAATTTCCAGATCTATTCAAACACAATTACACCATGGAATATCATATATAAGACCGAATAGGTGATATTGCTAAAAAAGGTGAGCCGGAGGAAATAAAAATCTCAATTTTTCCTGGATCCTCCGGCTTTTCCAATCAAGCCTGACAACAGTCGGCAAGTTTTTAAGTGGGCGTATAATAGTCCATAAACTGCAGATAACCATATCGTTTAATCTGAATACAGGAGATTATAAATGGAAACCATTTTCGCAAAAAAGGAGAACAATACAGTTCACGCGATAAAAAAGACAAGTCTTCATGTGCAGATAATAGATCAGATTCAGACCCTTATTGAAAATGGGCGTATGAAGCATGGAGACCAACTCCCACCTGAAAGAAAACTGGCCGTTATTTTTAAAGTCTCCCGCCATTCCGTTCGTGAAGCAATCAGAATTCTGGAGGAAAAAAAGATTTTAAAAAGCTGCCCCGGCAGCGGGACGTTTGTTCTTTTAGAAGAGGAAGTTTCGGCGGTTGATTTTCTGGCCAAAATCATACACCAGAAAAAAAATGCCCTTTCTGAAATTTTTCAATTCAGAGAACTTCTTGAACCTCAGATTGCAGGGCTTGCCGCACAAAATGCCACCCCGAAAGATATCCTTGCCATGGAAGCAATTCTTGAACAACATCAAAAAGAACTTGATAATGCCGTTGCATCAAAAGCACTGGATGAAAAATTTCACTTTGCCCTCTCCAAGGCAACAGGCAATTCTGTCCTCTTAGAGGTCATGGAACTGCTAAACCATATTTTACTGAAAAGTCGGATGAAACACTCTCAAAGCCTTTGTAGAAAAAGACTTTCCCTAAAAGGGCATCAACATATTTTAGATGCCATAAAAAGGGGAGATTCCAAGATTGCAAATGAGTTAATGGTAACCCATCTCAAAGAAATCAGAAAACTTGTAATATAAGAATTTTATTTTTCCCGCAAAGATATAACCCAAAGATGATTTAAATATTTCAGGTCAGATAACAAACCATTTTACATGGTACCCAGACCTGTTCAATGACTTGTTGGCAATAAAGCACCCAATTATCATCTATTTGGATTCAAATTATGGAAACCCAAGGAAGCAAAAAAAATATTAAAATTGTTGTGACGTCATGTAGCGCTTTGCTTTTTATAGTGGTCGGCGTTACCGGTGTTTTAATGTTTTTTCATTCCCTATTGCGGCGGCGCACGGTCAAGGAATTCGTCCTGGATGATTTGCCAGAGCTCATCATGACCATTGTCATACCCCAGCGCAAAAATAGCAACACCTGCCAGGCCTTTTGCCTTGGCGTATTGATACTTGGCTTTGAGGGATCGGGCGCCATCATACCATAGTTGGGAAATTTGATCGTCTTGTGATCCTATCAGGAATTCGGAGAAACTTGAAGCGTCCCACTCTTTTGGGTCCTGTTGAAGCAGAGGGACAATTTTGCGGTAGGGAATGGTCTCTAAATGGCCAAGGTTTTTTGATGGAAATATTTTTCCTTTTGTTTGCCATTTCTGGCCGTAGTAAGGAACGGAAAGAATTATTTTCGAAGCAGGCAGCCCTTTTTCAATATAGGTTTCAACTGACTGTTCCACACTGAAGGGCGGCCATATTTTTCCGTTTTGCAGGGGTGCTATGGGGCCTGCGTCGGTACTGGAACTATAGTGGTAATCATATGCCATGAGGATGAATTGGTCCACCACGGGGAGGAGACCGGGGATGTCGAAGACGTGTTGCCAGTCTATGGCATAAAGCGCAAGGCTTACCGTGGCATCGGGGATCTCTTTGCCCAGGTGTCGGGAAAATGCCGTGACAAAGTTGGTAAATTCGTTACGCATGGTTGAAGGGATTGATTCAAAATCGATACAGATCCCATCTGCGTTTTTCTTTTTCAAGAGTTTGGTGACGGTTTCGATGCAGTGTTTTTGTGCGGTCCTGTTACCAAGAAACAGACGGTTGTCGGCATTGCCGAAACTGGTAATGGTGAGATCGATGCGGCTTCCGGCAGCCTTGGCCATGTCAATGAGCGGGGTGTCTTCCCAGAAGAAAACGCCTTTCTGGTCGCCGGTTCCCGGATCAACATGATAGGAAAAATAAGAGACTGTACTAAGGAGGGAAAAATCATAGCTGTTATAAGCAGTTCCATACCAGTAAGGATGAAACCCATAGACAGTTTTTGTCAGCTTCATTCCGGGTTGAGGCCTGGGGGCCGTGCTCGTGACAATTCCATTCCTATTCGTGTAGTATGTTTCGGTTTTTTCCCTGGCTGCCGTTTCTTTCGGGCGGTGGCGGGCATGGTGGGAATCTTCTGCAAGAGAAGGCGTTACAAAAAAAAGGGACACGAAGGCAAGAACGATCAGCAGTGAGGTGCTGTGAGTACGAATAATTCTGAATGAATGATCGATTTCAAGCAGGTTCGACTTCAATTATTGAGCCCTTTTTTAAGAGAATATTAATTTTATTCCATTGTTTTTTCTGTATGTTTAGCAGAATACCAATGGATGTCAAGTTTTGAAAAATATTTGATTTGAATCCGTTTTGAAAAGGGTTCCGACAAAAGATAGAGAAAATAAAATAACTGCGGCATCCGCTTTGTCAGGATCGGATCTTGAGGAACAGGTGTCAAGAGAAAATATTCCCGCCAGCATCTGCCGTTCCGGTTAAGCGTTGAGGACATCAGTTGAGTCGCTGACCATTTTTTTTCTTTTGTTTTTTTTCTTTTGCTTGACACGAAGACAGCCGCTATCATATGGTTACTCCAGATAAAAACTAAAATTCAATCACGAAAATGACACAAGATAGTAGAAATAAAACAACGAATTTACAGCATGTTCAGGAAGCCGTCCAACCAGTGACAGAAAAACAGAAATAACCCTTTACAACCTTTGGATGAGAATTTAAACAGATGAAAAAATATATTGCCGGCACCCTATTCCTTTTATTGGCCCTCTCTACCAATCTTTTTGCCCAGTGTAATGAAACACTGGTTCATACATGCGCACTAGGCATGGGAGACAACACGACATATCTCAAAGATTTTAAAGTAGAACTAAAAAAAGGAGAAAAAAATCAAGCACCACCCATGGCAAGGTTTTCCGTAATTCTCAATAAAGGAGAAAAATACAGGTTTGGTATTTGCAATTCGACAGAGTTCCCCGGAGAAGCAGTACTTCAAGTATATGATTATGACAGATTGCTTGCAAGCTCATTTGATTCTGCTACTGGAGCAGACTTTCATCGATTTGATTTTCTCTGTAGGAAATCAGCCGTATATCAAGTCTTTATATCCTTCAAAAAAGGACAAGAAGGATGTGCTGTTGGAGTTTTGTATTTAGTCAAAGAATAATTTCAAATACCCCATTTAATTTCCAACCGGATATTATGAAACGCCGGAACTGAATCAATTGCCTGGCTCATTTGACCCAGGGTCACATTGGAGGGGCAATTTCAATATACAATCGAATTGACAAAGTCCTCTTGAGGATAGCGCAGGTGAGGAACGAACCATGATCTTATCTGGTTGTCAAACCTGTCTTGAGTTATAATCCGTTGTGGCAAACGGTTATAACAGTGTTAACTGAGTTTGGAAAACAAAAAAAAATAGATAAATTGAAAACTAATTTCAGAAAAGAGGACGGATATGTCTTATTCACCAAAATTAAGCTCTGGATTTACATTTGCAAAAAACCGGAGTGCTTTCATATCTCCCCAGTCGGGAATGTGCTCGTTTTGCACTCAAGATTGCAGCGGCACCTGTGAGCTGGCACAGGCAGCCGTTTTGGGGGCGCGAACAGTATACCCCACAACAACCGGAAACAACCAAATCGCATCAGAAAAAGACTATCCGATTGATTTTTCACACTTTAATATCAACGGCCGTGTATTCGGTGCCCAGGGTGCCAATGAAATCCAGGATGAGGTCACCATTTTTAATGTTAACCTGGAGCGGACCTACGGCTCCATCCACCCGGTCAGGATGGCAATGCCCGTCATCCTGCCTGCATTGATTAAGCTTAACTGGCAGGACTACTTTGCCGGAGCTGCCATGGCGGGTGTAACCTGTGTGATTGGTGAGCATGCCAGAAACAATGAGCCGAATCTGAAAATCAACAATGGAAAGGTTACTGATTTTCCCCTGCTGAAAAAGGCCCTTCACTGCTTTAATCAATATGACAGGGGATATGGGCAGATTGTACTGCAATGTAATGTGGATGATGACCTCATGGGAGTTCCGAAAATTGCCATAGAAAAATATGGGGCCAGGGCCATTGAAATTAAATTTGGGCAATCAGCAAAGGGAACCCAGCCAGCCGTATGGGTAAAGGATCTTGAAACCGCACTGGTCAAACAGCAGCACGGTAATCTGGTTTCCCCCGACCCCAGTGATCCGTCCGTACAAAAAGCCTATCATGACGGTGTTTGTCCGAATTTTTATACATATGGCAGACTGCCCCTGTGGACGGAAAAATCCCTTATGGCCCATATTACAACGCTGAGAGATATGGGTGCCAGAAACATCTATTTTAAAATGGCTGGCTATGACAGGATGGATATTGAACGTGTGCTCCGGATAGCCTGTGAAGCAAAAGTGGATATGGTTACCTTTGATGGGGCCGGCGGCGGTTCCGGATACAGTCCCTCAAAGATGATGAACGAGTGGTCATTACCCACGGTCTGCTTGGAAGATGCAGTGGTCCGCATTTGTGAACAATTGAAATCCAAAGGATTGACCCTGCCGGCCATGGTGATGACCGGTGGATTTGCAAGTGAGGATCAGGTGTTTAAAGGCCTGGCCTATGGGGATGGTCATGTTCTGGGAATAGGGTTGTGCCGGGCTTCAATGGCTGCTGCCATGACCGGAAAAACAATTGGTGAACAGATAAAGGCGGGTAATGTGCCGGAAAGATTTAAACCATATGGTTCAACAATTGAAGAAATATTTTGCGACCTTCCTGATTTGCGTGCCATTTATGGTACAAAGGCGAATCAATTTTCCACCGGGGCAATCGGTGTTTTTTCCTATCTCAATAAAATTGCATTTGGGTTAAAGCATTTTGCTGCCCTGAATCGGAAATTTAACATGGACCTTCTGGACAAAAGTGACCTCATCCCACTGACATCCGAAGCAAGGGCCTTGATGGCAAATGAATGGTTTGCATCGTTAAAAAAATAGCCTTTAGTTGGGAAGCAAATATAATGAGTGATAAACATAGAGCAATTTCAAGAGAGATTGCACAAAAACATTTCGATGATGATGATCCACTCGGTTGGTTCGAGGATCTCTATTCACATGCCGGGGACAAGTTTTCGATCATTCCGTGGGCAGACCTAATACCGAATTCTAATATTGTAGACTGGTTGAATCATATACACTTCAAGTATTGCCTCCAGATATTCGCGCTGACGCAATATGTGCGATATCCTCTTTTGTTGCTCCAGCCGGCACCTTGCTCGTAGTCCCACGAGGACGCGAGAACGATGAACCTAAAGGGGCAATGCCCTGGCCCCTCACAAAAGAGGAAATGGCCCTGTTCCAGACCGATGACCTGAAAGAGATCTCCTTTGAGGATTACATAGACGACGAAGAACCTCCCATACGCAGGTTCAGAGCAACTTACCGGCGGAAATAGGCGTGTTGCCCAATGAATAAGGATAGAGAACACCAGTGAAAGAGAATACCAAAATCCTAAGCCAGATTGTTACTTGTCTCTTTGAGGATGACCGCATCACTCACAAACAGGTTCTGCACGGGGAAAAAGGAAAACATCCGGGTGAAATATTAATCGAAAAAAAAGGGGGCTACGTTTGATCCATATGGGAAAAATCAACAAGCCAAATGAACAGGTAAAGCCTGCTGTTCGTGCTCACATAGTGTTGCTGCTGATACTTATACTGCTCTTCTGGGCTGTCAGCAGCAGCGCTGCTGACGGGGTGACAACCAGCCTGCGTTTCCCACAGCTGAATATTCGGGCCGGGCAGCCGGTTCTAGTCAAAGCCTATTTTCACAACGAGAGTCAGGAGGCCATAGAGTTCACTTTTCCGGATAGCCTCCTGCTACGTATTCAGGAAGTTGGCGGAACAACCATATCGGTGACTGCGGTTGAGACCGACAGTTCGCCGGACCTGGAGTTAGGACCGGGAGAATTTTTGACCAAGGAGTACCAGGTTGTGTTGCCAGCCATTAACCAGGGGACGACGGAAATCTCCTTGGCTGATTCGCCGAAAACAGCGGTGCTGATCAATATTCTCAGTAAAGAGCCTGCACGGGGAAATGTTTTAGCCGTATCTGAGCCAGAAGCCGGTAAGGATATTTATCCTTCTCTGGAAAGTCTTTTTTCTCTCTATCAACCCTATGCGGTAAACTTTTCAGCCTACGAGCCGATGTATTTTCTGATCGGTACCGACCCGGGGAAAAGCAAGTTTCAGATCAGTTTCAAATATCGCCTGTTCAATCCGGATAGTTCTCTGTATCAGCGCTTCCCCTGGTTGCACGGACTGAACCTTGCCTACACCCAGACATCATTCTGGGATCTTGCTTCCAGCTCGGCACCCTTTGAGGATACCAGCTATAAGCCTGAAGTGTTTTTTTTGACCAGCAATTGGTCGGCCCGTCCCAGTTGGATACAGGGGCTCTTTGTTCAAAGCGGTGCCCAGCATGAGTCAAACGGCCGGGGAAGCGAATTCTCGCGCAGCACCAATACAGTCTACGTAAAGCCGACCTTTATTTTTTTCGATGCCGGTTCGGAGATAGGACTGCAGATCAGTCCTAAGCTGTCAGCCTATTTCAATAACGATAATTACACCAACCCGGATCTTGCGGATTACCGTGGTAATGTCGAACTTGAGGTAAGGGTTGGCAAGGCGGATGGGATTGTCAGCGCCACGCAACTGCGCTTTGCCGATCATGGTATGTCAATTCAGACCGATTTGAGTTATCCGATTTCAAAATTGCTAAAAAATAATTTTGATTTGTTTTTTCAAGTCCAGTACAGCAACATGCTGGCCGAAAGTCTGATCAATTATAAAGAGCGTGATCAATCAATTCGAATCGGTTTTTCCATTGTCCGCTGAAGAGCGGGGCAATTTAAATCGAGTCCGTTCTAACGGCACCTTCGTCCTTTTATTGGCCCTGTCTAACAATCTCTTTGCCCATGATGATCTCAAAAGGAAACACCCAAAACCAGTGTGTAGTGAAACACAGAGTGAAACACTGATTAATACATGCGCACTTTGATTCAATTGCACAACTGCTTGCTGTCAGCAAAAGAACGCTTCAGAACAGGTTAACCCCCTGGCTTATATCAATGGTCACAGGAAGCGGAATAAAAATATTAACAGGGGAATTTCAAACAGCAGGGCTGCATTGGTAATCAACCAGCAGGCATTGGCAAGATCAATATCAAGGTCATAAATTGTCGGCGGTACCATGGCAATAAATCCTACGGGCATGGAAGACAGGACCAGCACAACCTTCAGGGGCAAGCCGTTGTCAATTAGATTCAACCCGAATAAATATCCCATACCGACAATAATGACAGGAATCATAGCAAACTTGATCGCTGCAATTATCAGGCCGGGTTTGAGATATGTTTTGACACTGGAAAAGTGCATGGACAGGCCAATGGAAATCAACAGGAGAAAGGCGGCCAGGGGGATAAAAAGCGCATTGACAACCGCATAAACAGGGGGCCGGGGAATGGCCAGAATATTCAGTATCAATCCGGTTGAGATGCTGAGAACAGCCATCACAACAAAGATATCCGTGGCGGCTGCTTTCAGCCGATGGAGAAAAGAGGGGTTTTTTGTCAGATCATCACTGTAGGATTTGGCAATGGGAAATCCAATGGCGTAATAGATCAGTTCTTCAAACAATTTGTAAAAAGGAACCAGGGCAAATCCTGATTCGCCAAGAAACATAAAACAGAATAAAGCCCCAAGAGACCCGATATTGGTAAAGCCGCCGCAGACAATATAGCTGCCGGTTTGTTTCCGGTTTAGTTTCATAATTCTGGATATGATAAACGCAACGCATCCCCCGGAAAATAAAGCGGTCATCCCCATAAAGGGCAACGCTGCAATTTTAATATCATGGATATTGGCAACCCAGGTCGCTCCCAGAATGGCAACAGGATTTAAAAAAAGCAGCGCTGATCTTTGAAGTTTTCTTTTGAGATCATCAATGGACAGGCGTAAGGATTTTTTTTTCTTGAGCACCTGTATCATATACCCGACACCAATGCCCAATATCACGATACTGATGGAAAAAAGAAGCCTGCCCATGTGTTTTATGCCTCTCCGAATTCTTTAATAATGGATTCCAAAACTTTATTTGACATGCCCTATGCATGTTTATCCCCAGGGAAAATACCTGCTGCTACTTCTTTTTTATACTGTGTAAACGTATCTATCATGATCTGTCCCACATTAACATATTGTTTGGCAAAAGAGGGGGTAAAATTATCATAAAGGTCTAAAACATCCGGCATTACCAGCAGCTGCCCGGCAGATCATACCCCACAAAAACATACTCAATTCGCGAAATTTCTGCCGGCATTGATATTGCCGTACAATGACCTCTGAATTATTTTTTCGGCGCTGTTTTTCCTGAAATGGACAAGGCGATCAGAATACCGATAAAAATACCGATAAGCATGGTGATGGCCAGAAGTGTCGCCCTGGGCATGGTCATGGTCATGAATAAAAATTTGGTTTCTACGGCCTGGGTGTTTTGAAAAACAAGAATGAGCACTGCTGCAAGCAGAATCAGCCCTGTATAGATTTTTATTCTATTTAGCATATCGGGTTCCTTTTTTTGAAGAGGTTTGCCGGGTGAAGGCCGGTGTTATCCCTCAAGTTGATTCTTCAATGTTTTTGATGCAGGCGCCAACAGTTTTATCCCGTCTGTTTTTTCAACAAAAAGCTGTAGATGCGGAAAGGGGATTTCTATTCCTGCAGCATCCAGAGCTTTCTTGCTTTTTTCAAGGTATTCAAAGAGAAATTTGTATTGGTCTGAGGAATTTTCAATCCAGAATCTCAACTGCAGGTTCACACTGCTGTCGCCCAGACCCGTAACAATAACGGCAGGTGCCGGGTCGGTCAAAATACGGTCATCGCTTTTAGGACCCTTTAACAGGATCTCCCTTGCCAGGTCAATATCCTCCTTATATGCAATTCCAATGGGAACTTTAACCCGGATGCGTGGCGTCATCGTGTAATTGACAATCCTCTCTTGTGACAGCCTCTGGTTGGGAACCACAACCGTTTCGTTATCAAATGTGGTTAAAACGGTTGTTCGAAGTCGAATCTGTGTGACAGTTGCATGCAAGGTACCCAATGCAATCCAGTCACCTTCCTTAAAAGGTCTGTCGATAATAATAACGATTCCCGATATGATATTTCCCACGGTATCCTTGGCAGCAAAAGACAACGCCAGTCCAATTACGCCGACACCAGCCAATAAGGATTTGATGTTCAGGTTCAGCTGGTCGGCTATGGTGAGGATGGCAAAAATATACAGAGCGGTCTTTGCACCAC
>Ga0180007_10006572_pt1 | contig 11318 bp, 8 predicted proteins | sample MM_PC_MetaG_FD_121122 | JGI IMG/M metagenome (GOLD analysis project Ga0180007, IMG submission 121122) | Groundwater microbial communities from the Aspo Hard Rock Laboratory (HRL) deep subsurface site, Sweden - MM_PC_MetaG | ecosystem: Environmental > Aquatic > Deep subsurface > Groundwater...
AAGATGTGGTTATTGAGATGTGTAATTATCTGTACAAAAAGACTAAAACAGAAAATTTATGCTTATCGGGCGGGTGTGCTATGAACAGCAAGATGAACGGCAGGGTTCAGCGGGAGACTCCGTTTAAACATGTGTTCGTACAGTCCTCTTCGGATGACGGGGGTGCATCATACGGCGCCTGTTTTTACTGGTGGAACAGTATGATGAAAAAACCGAGGTCCTTTCAGATAGAGCATGATTACTGGGGTCCCGGGTATAGTGACCAGCAGATCGAAAAAGCAATAAAAGATGCCCTTTTAGATTACAGGAAATGTGATCATGTAGAGGAGGAAGCAGCTAAAAGAATCGCTAAAGGAGAGATCGTGGGATGGTTCCAGGGACGAATGGAGTACGGACAGCGGGCACTTGGTAACCGTTCCATACTGGCTGACCCGAGGGATCCCGGCATGAAGGATAAGATAAATACAAGGGTCAAGCACCGGGAGAAATTTAGGCCCTTTGCACCATCCATCCTTGAAGAATATACAGGTGAATTTTTCGATCAGGACATTCCGGTCCCGTTTATGCAGAAAGTATATTTGATCCGGGAAGAAAAACGAAAATTGATCCCGTCAGTCACACATATTGATGGCAGTGGGAGACTCCAGACCGTATCAAAAAAGACCAATGAAAGATACTGGAATCTGATAAATGAGTTTAAAAAAATATCCGGAATACCGATTGTTTTAAATACTTCATTCAATGATAATGATGAACCAATTGTAATGACACCAAAAGATGCACTGCGATGTTTTTTCAGTACCGGGATCGATGTATTATTTATGGGAGACTATATCATTGAAAAATAAGAGGAAAGAGAGCAGTTTTGAAAAATATTTAAGAACCGAAAAAGGGCGGGTCTTTAAGGATAAATTTTTACAATTTGAGGCTGATGAAGAGGTCAACTGTATTTTATGCGGTTCTGATGAGAAAAAAACCTGGTATACCTATGACTCTTTTAAAGCGGTCACATGCAAAAGGTGCGGGCTTTCATATATGTCTCCAAGGCTTTCCAATAAAAGACTGCAGAAGGTCTATGAAGAGACATACAAGCCTGCAACGGATTTTGAAGGCAGGATGCATGATATGTCAACTTCAGATGAGAGAGCAAGAAAAAGGAATGATATGAAAATTGAGATTAATAATACATTGAATTATCCTTCTAAAGGAGGTCGAGTTTTGGATGTAGGTTGTGGGGCCGGGATCTACCTGGAAGCAGTTCCGGAAACATGGGAAAAACATGGGATAGACAGAGCTCCATGGGCGGCTCAGTATACCGAGAAAATATTAAAAATTCCTGTAGTGTACGGGGAGATCGAAAATGTGAATTATGAGAAACATTTTTTTGATGTGATTAATATGACCTATGTGATTGAACATTTAAGGGATCCTCTCTCTATTTTAAAACGGTTGAATAAATGGATGAAACCAAAAGGCAGGCTGATCATCAGTGTACCCAATTTCGGTAGTATCTGCTCAAAAATTTTTAGGGAATTTTACAGGTTGGCAGATCCCTGTCAGCATATTTATCTATTTAATCCCAGAAGCATAAAGAGAATGCTGAAAGAAGCCGGGTTTAAAGTAAAAAAAGTATATTATCCCTATTTCAATACACCTTATTTTAATTTCAGGGATTTTTTCCGGTTCTTTATTAATTCATTTAACCGGATCCTTTTACCTCTTTATTTGAAGTTCAATATAGTTCTTAAAGTCGATAAATTAATAGCTCCTCCTTTTTATGGAAATATATTTGTTGTTATAGCGGAAAAGAGCGATGATCAGTGAAAATAGTATCAAGACGGATAATGATCTGAGGTTGTTCTATTCTCAATATCAGAAAAAAAACCGGAAATTATTACGATCAGGATATCCATTAGTTCCATTATTTGAATTTAATGAAATAAAAGATCGATTATTCCTTGTGAAAGATGGTGAGAAGCTTATCTCTTCATTCGCTGTTTCAAAAGAGGAGATGGAAAATAAAAAGGTATGGATGATAGCTCATTTTTATATTATTGATAATACCATTATTAAAAGGAAAAAAGAGGAATTTCTTGCCTGTATAAGGCGGGTAATTAAGGATGATTATGATTTAAAGATTATTATACAGATAGAGGATTACCTGAAGGCGGAAAGTCTCTTTTTACAGGATATCTCAGCAGAATTTGACCATTTTACCGTTAGATTGATCAATGATTTACGAGATTTTCAAGCTGAAGAGAGAAATGATATCAACGTTAATGATGAATTCAGCTTAAGAACATTCCAGATCGGTAAGGATGAAGAGATGTTTATGCATATTTTTAATAATACCTTTAAACATTTATGTTCTCCTATTACATTACAGAATGTAGAGAGTTGGGTCCATTCGGATAAATTTAATCCCTCCTGTTATATTTTTGCTGTGAAAAAAAAAGAGGTTATAGGATTTATTGCAATAGAAGTATATTCTGATAAACTTGATGAAGGGCGATTCAGTTATTTACAGGAGATCGGAGTATTGGATTCTTTTAAAGACCAGGGAATAGGATCACGCCTGCTTTATGCAGGGATATCGGCAGCAAAAAAAGCAGGAAGCAACAGAATGGGTGTGGGAGTCTTAGGCAGAAATAAAAGCGCTTTTCGGTTTTTTCAAAATAACGGTTTTAAAGAGGTCTATAAAAAGAATTACTTGAAAATAATAATTTAATGAGAGGAAAAAAGAATGATATGGTATAAAAAAGATTCAGATACGGATCCGTATAAGGAACTATGGCAGCGAAAAGAGTGGCTTTTTCCCATGGAAGATCCGGAGAGAACGATCTTCCCGTTGATCATAACGGTTGAACCGACCAATGCCTGTCAGAATAAGTGCCTGTACTGTTCCCGGCTATTGATGAAGAGGAAGTCCGGATTTATGAATCTGGATACAATGGAAAAGATCGCTAAAGAGGCAGGAGAGAATAAAGTAGCCATCAGGCATGGTGGTTTTGGAGAACCGTTATTACATCCAAAAATTACAGAGTTAGTTGAAATATGTAAAAAGCATAATGCTCTGACCACTATATTTACTAATTGTAACCGGTTAACTGAAGATATGATGAGGTCTTTTGTGAAATCAGGCCTGGATGAGATACGATTTTCCAGTTCCGGTATTACGGATGAAGAACATAATATGATCCGAAAGAACAGCAATTATCAGGCGGATTTTGATGAGAAGATAATGATGGCGTACAGGATTAGAGAAGAGATGAATTCGGATAAACCATTTTTTACGATCTACACGAATGTGATCAGCTATGATGATGATACATTTAAAGAGAATATTGAAGCATATAAAAAAAAGTATATTCAGTTTGCTGATAAAATAGATATTGACCTGACCATGTTCTCAAGGGTTAAAGAGCTGAAACATGTAAAATCATTGTATCAGAAGCAGACCATTAATGAGCAACATAAACCATGTGTAACTTTATTTTTAAAAGTGATCGTACACTGGAATGGAGATGTTTATGCCTGTGATATTCCCTATAACCATGAAGATACATATTACCTTGGGAATATGCATGATAAAGGGTTCACCATCAAGAAATCATATAATTCAGAGAAAATAAAAAAATTAAGAGGAGACTTAAGCTTTGATCTGAAACATAATGAGTATAAGCTGTGTAAGGACTGTTTTTCAAATACCAATAAATGGGAAACAAAATCATGGCTGAATGACAAGCTTTAATTTTTAATAAAAAAGGAGAGATCTTGTGAATATATTAGGGATTATAATCAGTACTAATTCTACTGCCGCCTTATTAAAAGATGGAAAAATTGTTGCCTGTATGAGTGAAGAGAGATTATCCAGGAAGAAAAATACAAATGATTATCCAAAACATGCCATAGAATATTGTTTAAAGGAAGCCGGGATAACAGCACGGGAAATTGATCAGGTTGCTCTTGCCGGGTATACCTTTAATAGTGATTACTGGTCGGTGGATCACGATACAAATTTTTCCGTTAAAGAAAAAATAAGAGAACAGTATGATTACTGGTACCCAAAATTATATGAGAAAAAAGCAATAGCTTTTCTGAATGTTTTTAAGGATAAAGTTCTCCCTGATAGAGACAAATTAGTAAAAGAGGCCGGGAAAGAAGATATTCGAATTTATCTCATAAAGAAGCATTTGAATATACCTGATGAAAAAATCAAGATTTATAATCACCATAATTGCCATTCGTATTATGCATACTATGGCAGTCCGTACAGGGATAACGACACTTTGATATTCATCGCTGAAGGATTTGGTGATGATGCCAATGCTTCCATAAGTGAATTCGTAAATGATGAGTTAAAATTTCATTACAGGACGGATGATTGCAGTATCGGAAGGCTTTACAGATATATGACTTTACTTTTGGGTATGAAGAGTAATGAACATGAATTTAAAGTTATGGGATTAGCTCCTTATGCAAAAGAGCTCTATTACCAGGATGCTCTGGACATATTCAAGACATATATGTATGTGGATGGGATCGAATTCAAGTATCATAAACGGCCCAAAGACCTCTTTTTTGAATATAAAAAAGCGCTGGAACATATAAGGTTTGATAATATTGCCGGAGCGTTACAGAAATATATTGAGATATTATTAACCGAATGGGTAGAAAACGCCTGCACAAAATTTAATAAGAATAAAATAGTATTCAGCGGCGGGGTAGGAATGAATATTAAAGCTATGATGGAGATATCTAAATTACAGGCCATAAAGGATATGTTCGTCTGTCCTACCGGCAGTGATGAATCATTAGCTATTGGTGCATGCTATCATGCTTATAAAAAACTGGATAAATTAAATGATATTTCAATGATTAATAACGCTTATTTAGGAAATGACATATCCGGTGAAATGGCAAAAGATTATATTATTAAAAATAAAATAGACAAAAAATATAAGATAGTTTTTGATATTAAAAATAGGGATGTTGCAGAATTACTCTCTGATGGGTATGTGATCGCCAGGGCCTCCGGAAGAATGGAGTTTGGTGCAAGGGCTTTAGGAAACAGGTCTATATTGGCTGATCCAAGAGATTATTCTATAGTAAGAATAATTAATGACAAGATAAAAAAGCGTGATTTCTGGATGCCGTTTGCCCCTGTTTTATTAAAGGAGCGGGTATCAGATTATTTGATCAACCCAAAAAATATTGATGCACCATATATGACAATTGGATTTGAAACAACAGAATTAGGGAAGAAAGAATTAATTGCAGGTTTACATCCTTCTGATTTTACTGCCCGTCCGCAAATAGTATCTGAAGAGCAAAACCCCGCCTATTATCATATTATCAAAGAATTTGAAAAAATGACCGGTGTGGGCGGGCTGGTAAATACTTCATTTAATCTGCATGGGGAGCCAATTGTATCCACCTGTAAGGATGCTATGCATGTCTTTGAAAATTCGGGGATAGATGTACTTATCCTGGGAAACCATGCTGTTTTTAAAAGTTAGAAAAATATATCTGAAATATTTTTTTATTTATACCTATGATAGATAATTTATTAAGCACATTATTAGATCTAAAGATCAGATACATTTCTATAAAAGAGACTGTAAAAGTCTGGTATAGGAATAAAAATACAAATTATAGAATGTATTCCTTAAATGAGGTCAGAAATAAGTTTAAAAAATCTGAAACTGTCTTTATTTTAGGAGGAAGTGAGTCGATTAATGATGTGACAGAAAAGCAATGGAATTATATTGCCAAACACGACTCATTTGGAATGAATTGGTGGCCAGTACATGAATTTGTCCCTACCTATTATCAGACAGCTTTTCCGGTAGATCCAAATTTTAGAAAGAGATTGGAGGATGCTATATCAAAAAGAAAAAAGGACTATAATGATACTATTTTTTTTCTTTCAGATAGAGTAATAAAACGAGGAATGCATCCAAGATTATTAAAAGAATTTTTTTCGGAGAATCCATTATGCTGCAGTTATAAATATCCCGAAAGAATACTGATAAAAGATAGGAATTATTTTATTAAAGAGGACTTTAAAAGAGGAATAGTATATAGAGGACATTTAAATGTTATTTTATATTTATTAATGGAATTAGGCTATAAAAATATTGTATTAATTGGTATTGATCTTATTAATGCTGTTCATTTTTATGATCATTATCCAAGCATGGAATGGCAATTTATAGAAGAATATAGTAAACCAGTAGAAGAGAAGAGAAAGGAGATTCATTTAACAGCAACATTTTCAAAAGGAAAGATGCCTGTTGATAGGTATATTTACGCCTTGAATGATTATGTTTTAAAACCTAATAATATTAATTTATATGTTGGCAGTAATAAAAGTAAACTATACCCTAAAATTGATTTTTATTCTTTTAAGTAGTATTTTATATTAAATAAAATAATAATAATGATATTATATTGTTAATAAATTCATATGATTAGGACTGCACTATTATTTATATTTTTATAAAAGATATTAAGAGGGAAAAAATGAAATTGATATTTTATATAATAAGAATTATTCAATCAATCAATTATCAAAATTTATGTTTCGAAAAGGTAATCATTGGAAAAAACGCATTGATATTGTTTTCGATATCGTAAATAAATTAGAATTATTTGGAAATAATGTTCTTGATCTGGGAACTTCTATCGGAACATATGCTGTTGAATTTGCAGAAAGGGGTTTTAAGGTAGATGCAATTGACTTTGATAAAAAAGCAATAAAAATGGCACAAGAGATCGCTAAAAAGAAGAATATAAAGATCAATTATAAAGTAGGTAACATTTCTCATAAGAATAATTATAAAGCCAAGACCTTTGATATTATTTATGCGGGTGATATAATAGAACACTTGCTTCCTGCTGAATTAAATTCAACAATTTTTAATTGCTATAACTGGTTAAAAGATGGCGGATATTTTCTTTATCATACTGTTCCCACGAAATATGATGTCATTTTTCATAAAAGTTTTATGTGGGTTTTATTGATCCCTGTTTTCTTTTTACCGGAGCGGTTCTTTAAATATTGTGTTAAAATGACATATATTCTTTATAATATATTATTCATATTCAAAAAGGGGATGACCTTTAATCGATTCAGTAAAAAGGGTATTCATTGTAATTTGCAGACAAAGGGAAATTTTTTATCGATTTTAAATAAAAACAAATTCCATTCCATGTATAATATATTATGTACAACAAAAAACAGGTTTAAAAAGGGTCTACAGTATATTCTATTTAAGAATAAAGAATATTATAAAAAAGATATGTTTGGAATTGCATGGAAATCACTTCCAGAAAAGTAATATTTTATCAGTTAGCTTCGGTAGTAAAGGTATGAAAAGTAGAGTTAATAATCTAAGTTTAGAAAAAACAGATTGTGATTTATGTGGCAGCGGGAACTATAAAAATTTATACTCAGTTCCTGACCTGCGATTTAAAAATTTTAAACATGAATATTCTGTTGTCCAATGTATCAATTGTGGACATAGATATTTATCACCAAGGCCATCTAAGGATTCCATGCATTTAATTTATCATGATAATTATTATAAAAATCGTAATGAAGTCGATCTTAAACAGAAGAACAGATTTATTCTTCAAGCTGATTATTTACCGAAGATTGCAAATGGAAAAATATTGGATATCGGTTGTGCCGGGGGAGGTTTTTTAAAATTTTTAAAAAATAAAGGATGGAAATGTTATGGTGTTGATTTTATTAAGACAAAGTATAAAGAAAAAGGTATTAATATTAAATATGGCTATTTGCCTGAAAGGAGTTTCCCAAAATTGTTTTTTAATGTTATTACTGCTTGGGGAGTAATGGAACATGTGCATGAGCCATCGGTATATTTTGAAATAATTAATAAGATTTTAGATAATAAAGGTTTATTTATTTTTTTAATACCAAATGGAGATAGTCTATGGTCAAGATGGGCATTTAAAGAGGATATTCCGAGGCATATACATTTTTTCAGACCAAAAATAATTAAAGAATACGCTCGACAGTATGGATTTAAGGTTCATAAAATATATTATACTAATAAACTATATTCAAGACCTGCAAGTGGAAAAGGACTTTTTAAAAGGCGATTTTTACGTAGTTTGGATATACCTTGGGTAAAAATAATAAACAATAGTTTTGATTTATCAATGTTAAAAAAAATTCAGTATTATTTTATGAAAATATTTGATGCTTTATTAATACACCCAAAGTTAGAAGAATTATTTCATTTATGTGGTAATATGGTTGTAATTTTGAAAAAAGATATTAAGTAGTGGATGATATAATTACAGCATCAGGAAATCAGATTAGATTAAATCTGTAAAAATATTGGAAATCAATTGACAGATTGGATTTCATCTGGCAAATTATCTGAGATTATACGTAAGATATTCATTATTAATTAATATGAAAAAGTTAAAATTGAATATATCAGAGCTTTTTACCATTTTCAAGTTATTGTGGCATTATCTGAGGAGACATAAGGCATTATTTGTGATCTCCATGGTCTTGATCTTTATTCACTCGATATTTTTAGGGGGAGCTTTGAGCTTTATTCTGCCGATCTTAGGCCAGCTCTTCTCCAGTGAATCTGCGTTAAATGAAGGTACCGGGTTCTTTGCGGAAGTGATCAGGTTTTATAAGGGGTTCACTACTTCTTCGGAACATAAAGAGCTGGTTCCCGTAATACTGCTTTTTGTCTTTATGCTCCTGTATTCGGTTTTTCAGTTTATTATTGTGTTGGTACACAGTAATCTGACAAAGATCGTAACATGCGACTGCAGGAAGGAGATATACCAGGCCATCAATAAATTGCGGTATGATGAGTTATCCAAAGATGTACCGGGTACTTATATTCAATTTGCCGTATCAGAGACCCGTAGTGTTAATAATGTCTTTCAATTAGGGCTGGCATTGATCACAAAATCGATCAACTCAATTGTAATTATTATTCTTCTTTTTCTTTTATCGTGGCAGTTGACCCTTATATTGGTAATTATTTTATTATTAAATATTTTTGCCAGTACTGTTTTAACCCGATACATCAGGAAATTAGCAGATAAAGCGATCCTTCTGCGGACCAAACTGATGGACATTATCACCGAAGGCATTTTAGGGATCAAGCAGTTGAGGATACTGATCGCAGATGTGTTTTTTCAAAAAAAGGTGGATGATACATCCTACAGGTCAGAAGACAGCATGAGGTCAATAAGGGTCTTTTCGGAATTACTGGCCATTATTTCTCAGAGTATTTCCGGATTAGGCGTGATCGTTATTATCCTGATCTGGGCTTTTATACCAGTATTTAATACAGCGATACCGAAAAGTATCGGTATCATCACTTTTATCATGCTGATCTCAAGGCTTTCGCCTATTATCAGTGTCATTTCAGGCTCTTACGGGACATTTATTGCGAATATCCCTGCTCTTAATAAGATCAACTTTTTTTTAAAGAGTCATAATTTAACAGAAAAGAGCGGGAATTATAAGCCGAAATTTTTTTTAAAGAGAGATATACAATTCAAAGATGTCAGTTTTGAATATTTAAAAGAGAGGCCTGTTATTCAGAATGTTACTCTTAGTATAAGTAGGGGGGATTATATCGGTTTGGTGGGATCTTCCGGAAGCGGAAAGACGACATTTTTAAATCTGTTGATCCGGCTTTATGATCCCATGAAAGGGTCTATCCGGATCGACGGGAAAGATCTGCATAAATTGTCATTATCCTATTTAAGGTCTCATATCAGTATGGTGACCCAGGATTATTTTCTTTTTAATTTAAGTATCAGGGAAAATCTGATGCTTGCCAAGCCTGAAGCAACGGATGAAGAATTATTATCGATTCTGGAAAAAGTCGGATTAAAGAGCTTTATGGATAGTCTGGATCAGGGTTTGGATACCCAGATCGGCAGTAATGGGAGTAAACTCTCCGGCGGGCAGAGACAGCGTCTTTCTTTGGCTATTGTTTTATTACGTGATTCACAGATCATCATCCTTGATGAGGGGACCAGTTCTGTTGATAAAAAGACAGAAAAATACATATTACAGTCCATTAAAAAATTAAATCAGGATGGAAAGACCATTATCAGCTGTTCTCATCAGGACAGCGCATTGATCGATGCCAGAAAGATTTATGAAATACAAGACGGGAATTTTATGCGAATAAGCAGAAGAGTGTTAAAATGAAGATGAAGAATAACAAATATGATCTGATACTGGTTAATACTTTTTTCAGGATCCATAATTACTATTTGAATATCATTAAAGAGTTATTCAATAAGATAAAGATCGGTTTATTTGTCCTGCACCCGGAGAAAAACAAAACTTATCTGGATAAAGTGATCGATACGGAAGAGAGCTTTATTCAGGAATGCGTTCATTTCGGTGCTCATTTGATCAAAGAAAAGGAGAAGTGCTCCTGCAGGCTCTTGCTGGTACCACAGAATATTACATCAATTGGCCAGTTAAAAAATATTAAGTCTGAAAAAGTGATTGGTCTTCACCGATATGGATGGGCTTCCCTGGGCCTGGATCTGTTGAAAAAGCTGGGTATGAAGAGGTTCTGGGCTTACCAGAAGAATATTTTTTTTGATATGCTGAAGTTTGAGAATGGTGAAGATAAGATCAGGAATCTTCAGATCATTGAGATGGGTATCCCCTATAAGAAGTATCCGGCATATGATTTTAAAGGACTGGATATGGATTATCTTATTGCTTATCCAAGTCCTATGTTCTTAAGGGACCCCTCTGTGCAGGTAAAACTGCTGGAGAATATCATAAAGATTATAAAGAAGATCCCAAAAGGTAACAGGATATTTTTAAAACTCCATAATGTCAGAGATGAGGGACATAAAATCAGTGGAAGAAGATTATTTAATAATTTAAATATATTTTTCATCTCCTTGATGAGTTTTTTTGTAAAAGGTATACGATTGTTTTTACCATGGTATAGCCGTTTGGCTCGACTTCAAATAATGTTTTTGAGTCTTTATTTGGAAAAGAAAGTGATCCTTCTTTCTGATGTGACGGATCTCTATAATTTCGGCATCGAACATTATCTTCCTTTCGTTAAAAAAGGGATTATTACGGGAATATCCTCCTGTGCCTGGTATGCCTTATATAATGATCTCCCTGTATACAATTGTGATGATCAGCCGTTACTGGAAGAGACACCCAATTATGCTGTGATCAGGAATTTTTATCTTTCCCCCTGCTATGGTGAGTTAAAATTCAACAGGGCGGATTTTAAGCGTATCAGTGACAGTTCCCGTAAAAG
>Ga0180007_10006573_pt1 | contig 11317 bp, 15 predicted proteins | sample MM_PC_MetaG_FD_121122 | JGI IMG/M metagenome (GOLD analysis project Ga0180007, IMG submission 121122) | Groundwater microbial communities from the Aspo Hard Rock Laboratory (HRL) deep subsurface site, Sweden - MM_PC_MetaG | ecosystem: Environmental > Aquatic > Deep subsurface > Groundwater...
ACAATTTTATAACCCATAGAATATCCTAACCACATAGGATATTTTCCCTTGCCAAGAAAAACTGCATCATAAACTCTCCATGTTTTTGAATTTATCATTTTCTTAATCTTGGGGAAATATTTCCTGCACTCTTTTAAAGAAACTTTCGTATTCCAGATTGGCGGGCCTTTTTGGGATATATATTCGCTAAAATTATCTGCCAAACCTTCATATATTATAGAATCCATTAAAGTCCATTCTTTGACCGGTTTTTTAATGATGGAATGTGCAAATTCGTGGTATAGAGTTTTTTCAAGCGCTTTTTGCCAGCCTTTTGCAGGATTAATATCTAACATAATAACGCCTTCTTTTTGGCAAAATCCTGAAACTCCTGAAAGTTTTTTTATTTTAAATGGATGAAATGTGGGAAATATATTGATTTCTGTTGGTCTCGTTTTTATAATTTTATGCGCTTTTTTGATGGATTTTTCTATTATTTTAATTACCTCTTTTTCTTTGAATTTTGGATCATATATTTTAATGTTCTTAGCAGAGCCAAAAATAGAACTGTGCAAATGCTTTTTTAATAGATTTTTATTCTTAAATCCCGCGTATCCATACTTTGTTTTTTTAATATCCCTAATTAAAAAAGAAACGAATTTACTATTATTTTTTATTTGATAATCACAATCTAAATAATAATAAATATTAGCAATTGTTTTATTGTCACTATTTATTCTTTTGATTAGCATTTTTGATCTATCATAAAAAATTAATCTATTTGCGGCATTTTGATATCATCAAATAAAATATGATCTTTTAGTTCTGTCTTTTTCTCCTTACATAAATCTACATAAGCGTCGTCGCAACTTAAGGGGTAGCTCTGTGAAGATTTTAAATTCAATATTTTACAAAATTCCTCAATCTCTTTTTCGCCACCTTCAATCTCTAAAATATAACCGAATGGAAATTCATCCAGAGTTATCTTTAAAGAATCATGCCAGTATGTCTCCCTGAATCTTTCATAACTGCTTATCGGATGATAATTCATTTTTTTAAGGATAGCGTAAAAATTCAAAAAATCAGCCTGGAAATTAGTCTCTATTTCTTCTTCCTTTTTAATGCCGCCTGTTGCCTTAATTCTTCTTTTATAAGAAAATTCAATTTTTACATCGTCAGATTCTTTTTGAGAACTGACCTGGCGCACTCTTAATCGCGCGTCTTCTTTGTCCAAAAATCTGTCCGGTGTATCAAACATTGTCATTTTTTCATACATCTTGCCCTTATCATGGATTCCGGGCAGAGATAAAATTTTCCGTCTTAATAAACCGGCTTTTTCTCTGTTTAATAAAAATTTTATTTCTAATTCGTTATTCATATTCATATAGAAAATTATACCATATGTTATAATTAAATCATGCAAAAGAAATCAGATAATTCTTATGGCATTATTCCTGTTTTTAAAAAAGATGATGGAGAATATATATTTCTCATAGTTCTTCATGGCGAAGGAAAACATTGGGCGTTTCCAAAAGGACATCCGCTTCAGAATGAGGCAGCGATAGACACTGCAAAAAGAGAACTTTATGAAGAAACAGGAATTACTGATTGCGTTATTCCAGAAAACATTACTTTTGAAGAAAATTACAGTTTTGAGCAAGATGGCCGGAAAGTTAATAAAACAGTCACTTATTTTTTAGGATTTACAGGTAATCAAAAAATAGAAACTTCTAAGGAATTTAAGCCAGAAATTTCAGAAAATAGATGGGTTAGTTACGACGAGGCCTTGCGATTAATAACTTATGATGAAGCAAAAGATATGCTCAAAAAGGTTATATTGTTTCTAACAAGCAACTGACTTGCTAAAACATATGGTTTTGTTTTATACTAAAGATAATCAGATGTCGATAAAAAATTATTTATTATTTAATATCTAAACTTATGGACGAACCTAAAATAGTTCGCATACGCAAAACTCTTCAAGAGTCAATGAACGAAGAAAACCGTATCAGGGAAGAAATGAATAAAATTATTGAAACTATGCCAGGCAAAACTCAGGAAGAAAAGATAGCAGAAGCAAATGTTTTTGAAAAATTTGCATTATTACTGGATGAAGCCAGTAAAAATACAAGTAAACTAAAAACAGAATGGCTTGAAGCAATAAGAAGTGCGCAAGACGAATATAAAAAAACCGAAGGAGCATACAGTGATACATTGAAAGAATTTAAAGAAAAAACTGGCATGTAAAATTATTCATAAATAATTAATTGCAATGTTGTCTAGAAATTTATCTCTTGGTTTGAAAATTGGAATAGTGCTGGCTTTAATTCCTTTAATAGCAGCAGTTTTTGATTTTTTTATTTTTTGTAAGGGCGGTGAGAATCTTGGTGAAGGATGCGGTTTTTTGTTAATTTTAATCTCGTTTCCGCTTTTTTGGCCACTTCAATTAATAGTAGCTTTAATTTCATATCCATTGAAATTTATAACTGACTCTTCTTATGTGTGGTATATAAGCTATACCATAGTTGCTACAATTGTTTATTTCTTAATTGGTTTGTTGATAGGAAAAATTATCTCTAAATTTAAATTAGAGAGAAAAAATTAATAAAATTAATTTTTTCATATTATCTATGATATTATAAACCGTCTTTGAGTTTTATTAATTCTTTTATATCCTCATATATAAATTTATTTCCTAAAAACTAAAAAGGGCATATATGCTGGTTCTAAATATACAAACTACTATTAATAAAAATACGGCAAAAATATAGGAAATTACACGAACGAACTTTCTATCCCATTTTTTATATATAAACCAAGAGACAAAGGGTGTTATCAAGAAGGTTGCGAACGAAATAACAACGGCCATTATAAAAACGCAAAATAAACCACCCTCGCCGGAACAACGCTTGTCCCAAAAAATAGACCAAAATAACACGAAAAGATTGAGGATAAAAAAATTACTGAAAAACAAAGCAGAAAATATGATTACAATAAATTTTAGTATGTTCCTAAACGAAATTTTATTCAGACTGCTTTTCATAAATTTATCTTTTAATTTTTTTCACAATTTCAAAGAATGACCACAATAATAATCCTGAAATCAGTCCAATGGAAATCATAATAGAACTTGCAAATTTGAAGGCTTCAAGACAACATTCTTTAAAAGAAAAAGTTGATGTAATAAAGTCAGTTATTGGCGTTAACGGTCCGCCCATATTAAGAAAAAAATCATAATCCCAAAATACTATCAAAAAACCTAGGATGCCGCCTGCTAGAATAAACTTTTTCATACTATTTATGGTATTATAAACCGTTTTTGAGTTTTGTGCCAGAATTTTTATTTACCTCGTTAAGTAAAATATCAAGGACTCCACGCATTTTTCTATTAAATTCAGTCTCTAGTTTTTCTTCCTCCTCGGGTGTTTTGGGAACAAGATATTTAAATTTTTCCTTCCCGGTTTTTAAGTCAATGGATATAGATTCAATCCATCTATACTTTGGTTTCCATTTTTCAGGTTTTTTGATTGCCTTTTTCTTCATTCTACCAAAGACTTATATGCTTGAGAATATTTTTACTAATCTTATTTTTTGCCTTATCTTTGTATTTCCTGAATTCTTCTTTTGACCAGATGCTCAATCTCATGCCAATTTCTATCAAGACAACGTCTTTATTGATATTGGCGTAATCCGCTAAATGAAATGGAATGATTGTATTGCCATCTTTGCTCATCTTTATCTTTTCTGCGCCGCTTAAAAACAGATTTACAAAGCGAAGAGTATCTTTTGAAGAATCTTCATTAGCAAGTTTTTCTAGTCCAGTTTTAGCCATTCTCCAGTTTTTATCACTATACAAAAACAAGCAACCATCAATACCTCTGGCAATAACCATGTTTTTTGATAGGTTTTTCCTGAATGATGCAGGAATAGTTATTTTAATGCCTTTTTGCATTTTTTCTTTAATACTAATGGATGTCGTCAAAATAAACCCCTCCTGAACCGCTAGGCAGATTGAAGTCAAATCCTACGCTGTCAAAATCAGTAAAAGTCCCACTGCCTGCAATAACATGCCAATCTGTCCATACGCCACCATTAATCCTGTATCTTGCTGTATTGTCGCTTGAACGCCATTCAATTTCTAAGAGTATCCATTCATTATCATTATAGGTCGCAAAATCTTGATATGTATCGCTCAGCCAATCATAGTAAGCTATATTTCCATCGCTTTTGAAAGACACAGCGACAAAGTTTCTAAGTTCAGCACCGCCCCATTGCCCTTTTAAGACTCTTACTTGCGCATTTCCATTTGGGTAAGAACCCCAACTACTTCTTTCTTCAGTTCTGACATAAAATGCTTGCTTCCCATCTGATAATGAATTTCCTGATTTCGTAATTACACTATCTGCTACAGTATTATTATAGAGTGCTTTTGCACCTTCAAAGACTGTGGCTCCTTGGACGACAAAATTTTGTCCGCTTGCATAACTGGTCCAGCTACCCTGGCCAACAATACTGCCGTCTGCATAAGTGTTGAAATTATCAATGACAATCGCCTCTGGATTTAATAGATTTTCTAATTCCGTTACTCTTTCTTCCAATGCCGAGATTCTTCCCTCATCCCAACTAGGTTCTCCTGCTGGCCCTTGTTTTCCTTGAGGACCTTGTGGACCTTCAGGACCCTGAGGGCCAGGAATTAGCTCAATATTATCTATTTGTTCCTGCAAATAAGCGATGGCATCCCAAATGGCCTGAAAGGGGGTTCCTTGTGGCTGGTCTTTTGCTGTGGCAACGCCAACACCCACCAAAAGAGCTATGACTAGAAATGGTATAAATAACTTTATCTTTTTCATGCTAATTTTAATGTTAATTCTTATAATTGACCTTTATTATTAATTTTCTTATTACATTTTTTAATATTGCCACAAACCCCAGCCAGAATAGATACTGGCAAAAAGCCACAAAGCACTTATGGCTGTTGTAAGCACTGCGACAATCTCGCCTTTTTCTTTGGTTTTTCTTATCTTAAACAAGGCCGTAATGCCTGTTATAACCGATGCCAATAAGGCCAATAAAAAACTACAGAGAAGGAAATAAGATAAAATATCCATATATTTCATGTACTTTAAATTTTTTATAAAATTATCGCCAGAAAAAAGTTTATCAAATATTTTATCAAACAAAGGAAAGCCTGCTACCATAACCAAAATAGTATATGCCAATAAAATTACTGATAGGATTGCTAATTTATTATAGTTTTTTAACATGTTATTAATATTTAATTTTCATTTTTTATATTTGAGAACAAGAAAATATATAACTATCACTTACAGGATTTCCTGTAAAACCAAAGGAAAGAGTTTTGGTATCAATCCCAATACCACTATCTTTGTTAATAGATATAACTTCTGTTAATCCACTAAGAAAATATGTCCTCATGGCTATTAAATAATTAGAATCATCTTGTATTACATCGTAATCTGCCCCAAAAAACTTTACTATACCGTTTTCAACATACAAAATTGTATCTTCGTGTCCTTCGGCAATTTTTATATAGGAATCTTCTATTATTTCGCCTCCAATATTTATATTGGTGTAATAAACAGATTTGCAATCTAATGCATACTTATTACTTTTTGTTATTTTATTGGTTGATGGTTTTGTTATTGATATTGATTTTCCTAAAATATCAATGGATTGTGTTTGTTTATCACTTACTACTTCTTTAATAATAGTTTTAGGATAAAAATAATGTCCTAATAAAAAACCAATAAATAAACCTAGAAATAAATATCCAATAAAATTTGTAATTTTTTCTTTCATAAGATTTTTTTATCTTTTATCATAAGGTTTTTGACGACCAAACACTATATAAAGAAAGACTTTGTAATATAAAATTACTAGAATAAAAAAGCCAATAATTACTATGGATATTCCTGTAAGAAGATAGAGAATGGATTTAATTATTGATTTTTCCCAAACAATCTCATTTTCTGCCTCAAGTGCCCATGATAACGCTTTAGAATTTTCTAGGTCAAAAAGGTCAATAACTTCTATACAATGAGCATTATTTTCTGAAAGGTAGGTTTTGAAATCTTGGAGAGAAACAAGGCCTAAATTTCCTCTGTACTCGTAATTTATATCAGTCTTTTTTGTAATTTTCTCAATAAGACCGGGCTTTTCTATCATTTCAATTTCTTCAATATGACTAGCTATATTTTTTGAGCAATAAATTTTTTGTTTTAATAGCCATCCTCCCCACGCATCATAAAATAATTTCCCGCCATAATATCCATACAAATTATGTTCATAGACAGCGATTTTTTCTTCTGGTTTTACTAAATCAGACAATAATCGCAATTCTGAATCCATACGGTCAGATAATAATTCTACTTTTTTATATCTAGGAAACTCGGCACTATTTAGCATGTCAATAATGATATATCCGGATATCCCCAAAAAAGAAAAAATAAAAATAATAAATAAAAGTCTATGCCACCATCGGTTTTTGAGATTTAAATCTTTTCTAAAAAAATCTGTTTTCATGGTTTAAAAATTATAATACCTGTTACAAATCCCATATATTTATTTTGAAGGAATATCTAAAGTTAATATGCTATTATTTAACGCCTTTATTCCTGGTAAATTTGGGCCCCCAATACGAGAAACACAATCGTAATAAAAGAACAATTGAAATGATACTTTATGGCCGTAATAATCTTGTGGCAAGTCAAATATTATAGGCAATGCCGTGCTTTTTATTTCTGTTAGCCCCACTGTTATGTTGGAAACATCTGATATCCAGTAAAGCAATTTATAAGTCACAGGGAAATTCTTCTTATTCACTATCTCAACAGGAATATTAACTGTGATTTTTCCATCGTTATTTTTTACCGCAAAATATGGAAAATTATCCTTTATATAATATTGATTTTCAGGAAACCAGAAGTATATAAATTCATCGAGATTGTTATTTATTTGGCTGTCGTCCCAAACTAAATCTGCATCTGTTCTGCAGGTTGGACTAGATGGTGGTGGAGTAATAATGGTCGTCATGTCTATTTGGTTCTCGTCTTGGTGCTTTTGTAATTCTTCTATTTCTTCAGGAGTTGACGATTCAGAAACTGAAGGGATAGAACTTGGTGAAGTAATTATTAGAGTTGTTGGCACAGGAGTCAGGCTAGGAGTTGGTGTGAGTGCAGGATTAGTATTAAGATTTGTGGCTTGTGTTTCTTGAGTAATAGAAGTTGTTGATTTTTTAGGTTGTTGCCCAATCATTTCATCCGTAAAAGCTATGGGTGTAGTGGTTGGTGTTATCTGAACTAAAATTGTAGAAGTTGCATCGTTATTAATCTGTTGAGGTGTTTGAGTGGCTTGGGGAACAGAAACTAAGCCAATAGTAATAATCGCTGAAACAACTACGGAAATAATTTTATTAAAAATGGTTTGGAAAAAATGAAACATATCTCGTTTATAAAAACACAAAGCCCACCACTAGGAAGGCCTTTCGACCTCTATACAGGTTTCCCTGTATAACGCTACGAACGCCCTAATGATGGGTTTTCTATGTTCGTAGCGATTTTTAGCCATGCCCTTAGAGAAATAAAGGGTTTAGGCGGTTTTTGCCTATTTAATTGTCTTTTGATTCTAGCATAAAACCCTTATAAATAAAAGGGTTCTTGGGTGTATCAACAAACCTGTGGATAACTAGGCATAAAATTTGACAAGAGATTGTAAGAGATTATTATGAAAATAGTAAGTCTGAACCTTCAAATAGATCAATAAGTATGTTTGTCGGAATGCTCTTTTGAAAGTTAGTTGTTCTTGTCCCGGCCTTCATCCGGACTGGTATTTTAGCCATCTAAGAAGTAAAACACCTTGAGCAATAATTTTCATTATCTTTCCGAACAGAGCGACATGAGGAGCGACCTCGCTTGCTGTCTCCGGGCAAGTAAAAATCGGGAGTAAAACAAAGAAAAGCGTAGCGCTCTGGCTAGATATCTCAGTCGGCCGCTGAGTTAAAAAGGCCGTAAAAATACTGTCTAGAATACAGAATTTTATGCACTGAAGAGATTTTTTCCTTTTGGTTTATTCTGTTTTCTCGATAGTATTTTTTGTTCAGAAGACTCTCTTCCCTGCAAAATTCAGGATCTTTTTGATATTCAGATGATTATAAATTAATTGTAAATAAATTATATGTCTAAACATAAAATTATAGCCGGGCGCGAGCTCAAAATAAAATATGTTCCAACGCAATCGCTTCGGCCCTCTGAATATAACCCCAGGAAATGGACAAAAGAAGCTGAGGAACAATTAAAAGAAAGTATTAAAAGATACGGACTTGTGGATCCGCTTCTTGTAAATTCCGCTGTTGGACGCGAAGGCGTCGTAATCGGCGGACATTTCCGCCTCTCAGTTATTAAAAAATTGGGCATTGCGGAGGTGCCGGTTGTTTTTGTAAATATTTCGGATGTTGAAAAAGAAAAAGAACTCAATATCCGTTTGAACAAAAATACCGGTGACTGGAATTGGGATTTGTTGGCCGAATTTGACGAGAGTTTCCTTGCCGATATCGGTTTTTCAAGCGAGGAAATGGATGAGATATTCGGCATTGATGAAAATCCTGAATTGTTTGACTTAGAAAAAGAATTGAAAAAACTGCAGATTGAAAAAATTGAAATTAAAAAAGGCGACGTTTATCAATTAGGCGATCACCGCATGATGTGCGGAGATAGCACAATCGAGAAAGATGTTCTGAAACTGATGAATGACGAAAAAGCAACGATGTGCTTTACAGACAGTCCTTATTTATTGAACTATTTGAAGGGTAAGAAAAAACACGGCAAAGCCACTGAAGGCTTTGGCTTAAAACGTGATCGTCGCTATTTAGAAACAGAAACCTTGCCAGATAATTTTACAGAACTCTGGATGGCAAATATCGCAAAAGTCCAGAAACCAGATTTTTCAATCATTGCTTTTGAAAATCCGAAGAATTTGCGTATTCTTTGGAACGAAATGGAAAAATATTGGAGATACCGCAATACTATCATTTGGCATCTGCCCAATCGAGTGCAAGGATTCGCAGCCAAGTATAAATTTTTCAACAAGCATGATATAGCCCTTGTTGGCACCGGTGGAAACGTCAAATTAAATCTTGAACCCGAGTCAGAGGAACTCTTCCAAAATGAGTATGAAAATGCGTTGTATGCAACCTCTGGCAAACCGCATTGGGAAGGATATAAAAAGGGAAAGAAAATCTGCCCAACGGACTTTATTGAGTTCAAGGCTTGTGATGAAAAATCTTCAGGACAAGGCATAATCTTTGGCACCAAACCATTGGAGATTCTGATTCCATATATCAAAGTTCTGACCAAAAGAAACGACTTGATCATTGAGCCTTTTGGTGGCAGCGGATCGACTTTGATTGCCGCTGAAAAAATGAACCGACGTTGCTATCTCATGGAAAAATCTCCGGTTTACTGTGAAGTTATAAAGCGTCGCTGGGAAAAATTAACAGGCCTTAAGGCACAAAAGATATGAAGGACGGCAAAACAAAAGAAAAATTGATAGAGGATCTTAAAAAAATACCGATCGTCCAGATGGCTTGTGAAAGGACTGGCATAGCGCGGGCAACCTTTTATCGTTGGCGAAAAGAAGATCGTATGTTTGCAAAAGCGGCAGATGATGCGCTTGAAGAAGGGGCGCTCTTTATTAACGATATGGCTGAGTCCAAACTCATTGTCGCTATAAAAGATGCCAATTTGGGCGCAATAACTTACTGGCTCAAGCATCATCACGATGCTTATACAAATAAACTCGAAATTATTGCGCAAAAGGGTTATGCCGAAGAAAAGTTAACGCCTCAGGAACAGAAAGTTGTAGAACAGGCGCTTCTTCTCGCAAAAGGATCCGCCAAACAAAATGAAGAAAAAAATTAAAAAAAAGAAAAAGAGTTTCAAGAAACTTACTGAAAAGGAACTGGCGCATAAAATTGCAAATAGCAAAAGGATCCGGCAGGCGCTGACGCAGGAAAGCCACTATTGGTTTTTCCACACATTCTTTTCGCACTACATTCAGTATGATACCGCTCCGTTCCAGAAAGAGATGCTTGATCTTTGCGAAGACGAGAGTCATCAGCTTCTTGCTGTTATGGCATTCCGCGAATCAGGAAAATCCACCATTATGACCTTATCATATCCACTTTGGGCGATTCTCGGTAAGCCGCGCAAAAAGTGCGTTATCATTATAAGCAAAACTCAAGACCAGGCAAAAGCGCTTTTTCTAAATATCAAACGTGAACTGGAAGATAATGCGCTTTTAAAAAGCCATCTTGGGCCTTTCAGAAGCGATAACGATCCATGGAAACTGTTGTCTCTTGAACTTTCGCGTTTTGACGCGCGTATTTTTGCCCTGTCGCGTGGTCAGAGTGTCCGCGGAATAAGACATGGGACGCATCGACCGGATCTTATTATCCTTGATGACGTGGAAGATACAAACGATACCGGAACAGAAACAAACTATGACTGCTTGAGCAAGAAAAAAGAAAATGAATTAGATAGATGGTTTACAAATGAAGTTCTGCCGGCCGCGCGCGACGGCGCGCGGATTGTCATTCTGGGAAATCTTCTAAGCAAAGAATGCTTTCTTATGCGTGTGAAGCAAAATATTGATGCTGGCAAAATGGATGGCATCTTTCGGGCGTATCCATTTTTAGACGATGAAGGAAAAATTCTCTGGCCATCAAAATTTTCCACAATGAGATCAATCAATAATTTAAAGAAACGGTTTCAAGGCGAGGAAATATGGGATCGTGAATATCTCCTTCTTTATGACAGCAAGGATGGCTTTGATTTCTTTAAAGGAGATAAAGAAGAATTGTTGGAAAGAATAGATCCAAGCATGACTCCGAAAATAGGCATGAAAATTGATTCAATAAATGATTACTTGATCAGCGCTCCGCGTCCCGCCATCACCAATCATACATTTTCACTCATCCGTGCAATAATAGAAGTTTATGGCAGAACCAGTCATCCTGAAAAGGGACCTCTACGCAAGTACAAGCCACCTGTGCTCCCAGAAATTCAAGGGGATGAACCTTACTTAAGACTCCCTCACCCTGATGATATTTGGGAAGAAAAAATGGCAAAGCAGCTTCAAAAGTATCCGTGGCCATCAAAAGAAAGTTGATTCTGGCTTCATAAATTTATTCACCCTTCATCCAACTATTTATGGAGGTTCGCAAGAATTTAGCAGCGTGGCGCACTAATTCAGCATCCCTAACATTTTTTATATCTTTTGAACCATGGAAAAGGTTGCATCTAATTTGATAAACAAAATCAAA
>Ga0180007_10006574_pt1 | contig 11316 bp, 14 predicted proteins | sample MM_PC_MetaG_FD_121122 | JGI IMG/M metagenome (GOLD analysis project Ga0180007, IMG submission 121122) | Groundwater microbial communities from the Aspo Hard Rock Laboratory (HRL) deep subsurface site, Sweden - MM_PC_MetaG | ecosystem: Environmental > Aquatic > Deep subsurface > Groundwater...
CAGTTGTGGGATACGACAATGAATCCAAAGACGAGAAAAATGAAAAAGATTTTTATTGAGGACGCTGTTGAGGCAGACCATACTTTTTCAATGCTGATGGGCGACGATGTTCAGTCGAGAAAAACTTTCATACAAGAAAATGCACTTTATGCAGAGTTGGATGTTTAAGATGCCAAAAAATAAATTATCGACGCCAGAATGGGTTTTGCAGGGTTATGATTCGCCTGCAGAATATGAGAAATCGCAGAAAAAATCTGGCAAGAAAAAAACTGGAAAAACTTTTAAAATTCGAAAGTGCCCAAAGTGCGGTTCGTTTGATGTTGAAATTGTTCTTACAGGAAATGAAAATAAAAAAGCAGACAGATGGAAGTGCCGAAAATGTGGATGGAAGGGGAAAGATGTTGGTTTGAAAGAAATGGGCGAGGAAGAATTTGTAAAATATACAGAGGAAAAAAATAAATGAAAGTTGTAATTGTAAGCGGTTATTTTGACCCGTTGCATGTCGGGCATATTGAATGTATGAATCTTGCAAAAAAATTAGGAAATAGATTGATAATTCTTTTAAACAATGATAAACAAACTGAGCTTAAAAAAGGAAAATATTTTATGCCTGCTGAAGAAAGAAAGAAGATTTTAGAAGAGTTGCGCTGCGTGGATGAAGTTTTTGAGAGTATTGACGAGGACAAAAGTGTATGTGAATCAATAAAAGCAATTGCAGAAAAATATTTGGGTCATAAAGTAATTTTTGCAAAAGGTGGAGATAGATTTATTTATGAAATTCCTGAGACAAAATTATGTCGCGAAATTGGGGTAGAAGTTGTTGATGGGCTTGGGGAGAAAATTCAATCCTCTTCAGAGCTAATTAAAAATTTTAAGGAAGGTAAAAATGTCAATTGAATTTGAATATACAGACGACGAGACAGAGTTATTGATTAAATATGAAGGGGATTTAAAATGACGCCAAAAATAGACCCGAGTGTTGTTGACGACGAGAAACAAGGAGTTTTCCAGACAGAAGTTTCCGGCGAGATGAAGAAGGCGTATTTGGATTATGCAATGAGTGTTATTGTTTCGCGAGCGATTCCTGCGATTGAGGATGGGATGAAGCCTGTTCAGAGAAGAATTTTATTTTCAATGGACAAGATGGGTTTGAAGCCGAACACGCAGACGAAAAAGGCAGCGAGGATTGTCGGCGATGTGATTGGCAAGTATCACCCGCACGGCGATACTGCAGTTTATGACGCGATGGTTAGAATGGCGCAGGATTTTTCTTTAAGATATCCGTTAGTTTTTGGACAGGGAAATTTCGGATCGATTGACGGAGATCCTCCTGCTGCTTACAGATATACTGAAGCGAAACTTATGGAAATTTCTTCTGAATTGTTGCAGGACATTGACAAGGAAACTGTAAAGTTTAAATCTAATTTTGATAATTCTCTGAAAGAGCCGACTTTGCTTCCGGGAAAACTTCCTGCTTTGATTTTAAATGGTGCGACAGGAATTGCCGTCGGAATGGCAACAAATATTCCCCCGCATAATTTGACTGAAGTTTGCGACGCGATTGTGGCTTATGTGAAGAATCCTGAAATCACTCTCGGAGAATTGTGCGAAATTGTTACTGGTCCTGATTTTCCGACAGGGGGAATGGTTCAAGGAGATATGCTTGAACTTTACAAAACAGGAAGAGGAAGATTAATTATGAGGGGCAAAACTTCTGTTGAGACGTCTAAAAATAAAGAAACTATTGTCATTACCGAGATTCCTTATATGCTGAACAAGAGCAATTTACTGACGCAGATTGCTAATTTAGTTCGCGATAAAAAAATTAAGAATGTTTCTGATTTGAGGGACGAGTCTGCGAAGGGAAAAATAAGAATTGTGCTTGAATTGAAAAAAGGGACGAATTCGAAGTTTGTGATTAACCAATTGTATAAATACACGAGGTTGCAGGATTCTTTTAATGTGAATTTTTTGGCGTTGGTCGGGGGGCAACCGAAAGTTTTGGATTTGAAAAGCGTTCTCAGGGAATATGTAAATTATAGAAAAATAATCATTACGAACCGGGCAAAATATGAATTGAAAAAAGCAAAAGAACGGCAGGAGATTGTCGAGGGGCTTTTGATTGCACTGAAAAATCTTGACGAGGTGATAAGTTTAATTAGGAAATCCAAGAACGCGACTGAAGCACTTGAAGGTTTGGTAGGCAAGTTTAAATTAACGCGAAAACAGGCACAGGCGGTTTTGGATACCAAGCTTCAGCAGTTGACTTCTTTGGAGATTGACAAACTGAAAAAAGAATCTGATGAATTGAAAAAAACAATTGCAGAACTTGAGAAGATTTTGGGGGAGACGAAGGAGATTCTGAAAATAATTATGAAAGAAGTTAATGAGATGAAGAGCAAATACGGGGACGCGAGAAAGACAAAGGTTTTGCAGAAGATTTCTGAAATTTCAGAAAAGGACTTGGTTCAGAAGAGAGAAGTTGTTGTCACAATTACAGATAAAGGCTATTGCAAGAGAATGGATGTTCAGACATATAAAGAGCAGAAGAGAGGAGGCAGAGGAGTGATTGGCAGTAATTTGACGACGGGAGATTTTGTAAAGCAGTTGCTTGTCTGCTCGACGCATGATTATTTGATGTTTTTCACGTCGAGAGGCAGAGTTTTGTGGCTGAAAACTCACGAGATTCCTGAAGCAGAAAGATATGGAAAAGGAAAAGCCCTGATTAATATGCTTGGTTTGAGAGATGAGAGAATCACGAAAGTTCTTTCTGTGAAAAATTTTAATGATTATTTGTTTATGGCGACGAAGAAGGGACAAGTTAAGAAAATTTCTCTGAATTATTTTTCAAAGCCGAGGGCTTCTGGTGTGAAGGCGATAAATCTTCCTGCGGATAATTCAGATGTTTTAATTGGTGTTGAAGTTGTTAAAGCAGGACAGGAAGTTTTGCTCGCGACGCGAAAAGGACAAGCGATTCGTTTTAACAGCGACGATATTCGTTCGATGGGAAGAGCGAGTTATGGAGTGACTGGAATAAAAATGAGCAAGGATGATGAAGTTGTGAGTTTGGAAATTTTAGACACGCAGGCGATTTTGACTATTAGCAAGAAAGGTTATGGAAAGCGGACTGCTATTGAGGATTATCGTAAAACTGCGAGGGCTGGAAAAGGGGTTATCAATTTGAAAGTTTCTGAAAAGACTGGTGAGGTTGTGACGACAATTGCGGTGAATGAAAAAGATGGAATAATTATCACGACAGCGAAGGGAATTGTCATCCGAACGTCTTTGAAAAATATTAGGGTAATGGGACGCGCTGCACAGGGCGTGCGGATTGTGAAGCTTCAGCAAGGAGACCATGTTACTGATTTGATTCGGGTTGAAGAGGGGAATGGTGAGGATTAGGAAGAAAAACAATCGTAAAATTTATATACTTTATATTGCTTATTTTCATATGAAAAAGACGGTGCTCCTGATTATTTTAAGCATGCTGATAATTCTTTCACTGTTTGTTGTGCTTTTTGTTTATGGAAATTTTACTTCTTTGATTACTTCTAAAACTTCTGATTCAGGTGAGAGTTTTTCTGAGGTCAAGCCAATAGTTTCATTAAGTTATCAATGCAGTGATAATTTTTACAACTGCAATGATTTTAAGACACAGGAGCAGGCGCAGAAAGTTTATGAAACCTGCGGGAATCTTCCCAAGGACATCCACCATTTGGACGCAGACGGCGACGGAGTTGCGTGCGAGTCGCTGTTGTTGAATAATTGCCCGTGAAGTATTTAATTTTTAACTACCAAATATCTAATTTACCGTCGGTGTTTTCTGGTTTTTGCCATGCAGGACAGATTGTTTTATATTCGCACCAGTCGCAGAGTTTTGAAACATAAGGAGGAAATTTTTCAGTTGCTTCAATTTGTTTTATGAGTTCAAGTGTTTCTTTTTTTAATTGAGATAATTGTTCGTCGGTTCTCTTTGAACAGATTTTTTGATTGTGCGCGAGGTAGTGCCAGATTAAACAGATTTCTTTGTCGTCGCTGAACAATTCTTTTATGCCTATTGAGTATAAAGCGAGCTGGCGGTCGTTTTCGAATTTTTCTTGGTTAGGCAGATAGTTTGCTGTTTTATAGTCGTGGATTTCATATTGTTCTGTCTTTAAATTGTAAGCGAGTCGGTCAATGAAACCCTGAATCTGGTATTTTTTTTCTTCATCGAGGGAGATTAATATTTTCTTTTCAAGTTCAATTGTGTTTTCGTCAAAAGGGTGGTTTTTTGCGTGGTAGTCCATAATGAACTGGACGCCTTTTTCAAAATAATCTTTCGCAGTCATTTTTGATTTTACAATGAGAATTTCTGGCTTGTAATTTTCTTCCCATTTTTTAGCATAGAATCTGATTGCCTGGTCCAGCGTCGGTGTTTTTTTGTTTTTAACCTGTGTGTAAAGCCATTCCAGAGTGTTGTGAATAACAGTTCCCAAATGTATTTCAATTGTTTTTTCAACTTCAGGGATTATTTTTTCAATGTAACGAAATTTGAATTTGAGCGGACATTGTTCAAAAGTAGATAATCTGGAATGTGAATAAATTTTTGGCATTAAAAGTTAAGAAAGCAAGGGGTTATAAAGTTTATTGAGATTATTCAACTATTTCTTCTGCTGAAGCATTTTCACTTTCTTCAGAATTTTCTTCGTCAGATTCTTTTGCTAAAAATGCCCACCAAGGTTTTTTTGTCTGAATGACTTCCCCGTTTTCAGCATCAACTTGTGTTTGAACCTGCATTTGTGCTCGGAATAATCCAAATAATTTAGTTTGCTTTTTTGCTTTCATTTCATAAGCAACTCTTGCCTGTTTACCCTGCCCAACTTCTTTTAATTCAATCTGGCAATTATTTTCTGCAGAGCAAACTTTTAATTTTAATCTTGCAAGTGCAGTTTCCGACGCTGTGTCAGGCATAATTTTAATTTCTGTTTCGTTTCCATTGCTCAATTTCGCTCTTAATCTTGTTTTATTTTGAACTTGTTCTTGTGTTATATTCATTGATGTTCTTGCGTTGGCGTTCCCGATTTCTAATTTTAATCCTTCTGTTTGGTGCTCTCGAATCTGTAATTTTTTCCCGTTTTCAGTATCATACTCTCCGGCTTTGATTCGGTTTTGTATTTGAGTCGCTTTTGCTTGATTTTCTTGTTGTGTTTCAGTTGAAATTTGCGCACTATTTTCTGCTCCTAGATTTTGTTTTACAGCGGAACCGGTTATTTCAGCGAAGGCAAAACTTGTCAGTAAGATTGCGAATGTCAAAAATAAAATTATCCTCTTCATGAAGTGATAAGAGGAAAAGAGTTTATAAAACTAATGTTTGATTTCCCCAAACCCTATCAATCTCCAGTGTTTGTCGATGTTTCGCGCGATTCCAACATTGTCTCCTTTTAATGCAATAATGGGAATGTTCAAACTCAGTTCGATTTCGTTTTTGCTTATTTTTTCAACTATTCCGACGGTGATTGTTGTGTTGACACTTAGCATTAGCATTTCTTTTGTTTTTATTTCATCAACATTTTTCTTTTCTTCTGTTCCCAAAACTTCATTAAACAATTCTGTGCTGATTTTTATTCTGTGGCTTATTTCAGGAAGATTGCTGTTTGTTGAGGCAATGCATCCTGTTAGCGAATCTGTTTTTGTCAAAAAAGGGTCAAGTTCTGTTTCTATTGAAATGCTGACGCCGGGAGTTGTTTCTTTTACAGATTCATTTCCTTTGTGCAGAGAGAGAATTTTTGTCGTCAGTGTTTTGTAAATCTGCTGGTTATTTTTTTTAATGCTCAGTCCGGGTTTTATCTCTATTTCGTCTCCGACTTTTAATTTTCCTTTTTTCAGAATTCCCCCTAAAACACCCCCCTTCAGATTTTTTATTTCTGTTCCTGGTTTGTTAATATCAAAGCTTCTTGCGACGAGGAATATCGGGTTTGCTTCCAAATCTTTTTTTGGAATTTCAATTTTGCAGAGTTCTTCAAGTAATTTATCAATGTTCACATTTTGCTGTGCAGAAATTGGAATTACCGGTGCATTTTCAGCAGGAGTTCCTTTTACGAAGTTTTTAATTTCTTGATAATTTTTTAATGCCTGCTCTTTTGAGACTAAATCTATTTTGTTCTGAACAATGATTATGCTCTTAATTTTTTTTGCCTGCAGTGCCATAAAATGTTCTTTTGTTTGGGGTTTTATTCCTTCGTTAGCAGCAATGACAAGGATTGCAGCGTCGATAATTGCAGCCCCAGAGAGCATTGTTGCCATGAGCATTTCGTGGCCTGGCGCGTCGATAAAACTAATATATCTTATAGGTTTACCCTTTTTTGTGTTTAATTTTCCACTGTCGTCGAAGATTGTTATGTTTGCATAACCCAGTTTTATTGTTATACCTCTCTTTAATTCTTCAGAATGCGTGTCTGTAAACTTTCCAGTAATTTTACTCAACAAAGTTGTTTTTCCGTGGTCAATGTGCCCGACCACTCCGACATTTAATTCTGGAATTTGTTTCATAGGAAATTTAGAAATAAGAGAGTTATAAGGTTTTTGTTAGCAATTCATCTTTAAATTCAATCGGATGAATTTTTCTTTTGAAATAAATAAAATCTTTTGGGTCGTTTTGTCCAATGCCCTTGAGCAACTCGTAAGGTTTTGTTTCTGTGTTAACTCTAATTCTCATAAGTCTTCTTTGCATTGTTTCTTTCATATACTCTGGATAACAATCAAATTCATAAAAAATAGTTAATGCAGGAACCATCTTAGAGAATAAGGTGAGTTTTTCCTCGTCGGTTTTGCAGTTTGGAATTTCTTTGATTAAAAGCATAAAATCTGTGCATATCTCTCCGAATTTTTCTTCATCTATTTGCCCAAGTGCTTTTTCAAATTTTTCAACTTCTTTTGAGTCATAATAAAATTCCACTTCGCCACCTTCACTAATAAAAATAGTATTTTCAAAACCTGTTCCAAGTAATTTTTTTAGGTATTCAGATTCTCCAATATACCACTCTTTTATCTCAGACAGACTGCACAATCCTCTAAAAGAATTTAAATATTTCATCTCTTTTTATTAAGAAATATTAGGTAATTAAAATATTTTTGGGTTATATTTTTCTGATTTCTCGGCGATTTTTTTGTACTCTTGTTTTATTTTATCAAAATCTTTTTGTGTTGCACCCATACTCATTTGGCTCATTCTTACACTTTTTCCCATCAATAACCATGCATCTAAGATTCCTTTTTCTAAACTTATTTTTATAGTGTTCCCTTTAATTTTAAATTCTTGTTTCATAAGGGTTATTTTTTGTCTTCTTTTTTAGAAGTTTCTTCAGCAGGTTTTTCTTTTGATACAATCTTATTCTGCTCAGGAAAAATCTCAGAAAGTTTTTTTGTCCCGTCTTTTAGAATTTTAAGATTAATCTGTGAAATAGCGTCGGAGATAACTTTTCCTCGGACAGTTTTTCTTAATCTAAGTCCGCGTGGTGTTTTGTTTGACATTTGTTTTTTTCCTTCTCTTTTTGGTCTTTTTTTCATGCCTTTTCCATAAGTTAGAAGAACCTTTTTTAGCCCGATTCCAACTACATTTTCCATGATGGTAAAACCTGCTTTGTCGCTCGCGCCGGTAATTTCAAATTCATAACCTGTTAATTCAGGTGAAACATTTTCTCCATCAATTTTATCTTGAAGTTGTTTTCCAACCAGCGACTGGGCATCTGTCTCAAGTTTGAATGTTTTTCCTTCTTTGTTTGAAATGTTTATTTTAAACATAAGAATTAATTGAAGAGTGAGTTTTTAAAATTTTACTTTCTTAAAAGTTAAAAACTGTGGTGAAATTCAAACCAACTCGTTAGTTGAAAATTTGTTATTAATAATTTCAAATTAGTCAATGTCCAACTCCCTCGCCCCAACCATCTTTTCTTTTCCTCTTAATTTCTGCAATTTCCTGCAAAATCTTTTTTTCGTTTTCTGAGAGTAAATCCTTGTTTTTTTTGAATTTTCTAAATTGGCTTTCTGAGATTTCTGAATAAAGAAATTCCTTATTTTTTAACTGTCTTTCAAAATTAATTCCTGAAATTGAAATTGCAACTTCGGAATTTTCAGTTGCTTCCTGCACAGATTTATTTTCTGACTGAATGTTCTTTACTCTGCCGATTTTGTCTTCGTCGTTGTCTATTAAATTTATTCCAGATCTCAATTTTCCCGCCTCAATTTTTACTCCAAAAATCGCAGGTTTTGTGTTCCGAAAAACATACTGTGGAAGAATTTTCAATTTGCACAATGTTGTGAGTTCCATCAACCTCCTTTTTTCGATTTCTTTTCTTTTTTCTTCTCTAAATTTCACAAGGTTTTCAATTAATTTGTAGATGACTTCTTCTGTTAAGATTTTTACTCTTCCTGTTGATCCTTCAACTTCCTCGTCGGGTGAGACGTTAAATCCGAGGATTACTGCGTCAAGTTCGTTTATGTCCAGATTTGCTTTTGCTGAAATTAAGTCTGTTTTATTTATGGTTCCGATTCCTGTTTTAAGAACGGGAATTTTATTCTGCCTGAGCAAAACTAAAAGCGCTTCCAAACTTCCGAGAGAATCTGCTTTTGCAATAATTCCGTTTTTGTCTGTCTTTATGCTTTCTGAAATTTCCTTTTTGAACATTTGTTTTATTTTTTCTTTGTCTTTTTTGTACACTACAAAAGGCATTCCAGGAAGTATGTTTGTTTTTTCAATTAACTGCATTCTTATTCCTGTTGATGCCTGAATTTTTTCAACAGGTTTGAATTTCGCGCACAGAGGCTGGATTTCTTCAAGGATTCTTATTTTTGTAATTATTGGCTCACTTTCAAAGTTTGCGACTGCGATTTCGTCTTTTTTTGAAAGTTCTCCGTCGTATAAAATCGCTTCGTTGTAGTTTGTGGATTTTTCTTTTTTTATTTCGAGCATTACACCCTTTGCATCGTCATTTAATTTTAATTTGTTGGTCAAGTATTTCTGACTCAGTCCGCAGAGCATCATTATAAGTTCGGGTATTCCTTCTTTTGTTTTTGCAGAGCAGGGCACTAATGCAATTTTTTTGGTGAAGTCCTTTATGTTGTAAAATAAATCTGATTCAAATCCGTGGGAATTCAACGAGCCGATTAGTGTCATGTATCTTTCATCGAAAACTTGCCGGACATTTTGCGATTGAGATTCAATGCTGTTTTTCAGGGAGTTGTCTAATTTTCTCCATCCTGAAATGTTGTCGATTTTATTTAATGCAATCAGGAAAGGAGTTTTGTTCATTTTTAGAATCTGAATGACTTCTGCGGTTTGGGGTTTTATCCCTTCGTTTATATCAATTACTAAAACTGCCAAATCAGCGAGGGAGCCACCTCTTTTTCTTAGGTTTGTGAATGCTGCGTGGCCAGGAGTATCAATTAACAAAAATCCGGGGATATTTAATTTTATTCCTGATTTTTCTATTAGAGGGCAGGCGTGTTTTAATTGTTCTATTGGGTAAGAAGTGAAAGAAATTTTTTGAGTAATTCCTCCTTTTTCGTTTTCCTGAACACAGCTGTCTCTAAGACAATCTAAGATTGAAGTTTTTCCATGGTCCACATGCCCGCAGACTGTCACAATTGGCTGGCGTATTTTCATAAATAAGAAAGATATTCCTTGCTTAAAAAACTTATCAAAAGACTTATAAAACCTGATTTTAATTTTCTTTGATGACAATTGATAGAAAGGTAACTGAAAAAGAATGTTCAAAATATACTGAGAAATCCGTAGAGTTAGTAAGAAATTTGCAGAAGATTATTAAAAAACATAATAATTTTGAAATTAAATATCTTGAAGAGTTTGAAAAAAAGGTTGATTCTATTTATGAATTTGGAGGAGAGATGGAGAGAAAAAAACAACATGAACTATTGGGCGTAAACTCGATTTTTCCTTTAATGACTAAGAATCTTCCTCTTTATTGCAAACTTATGCACGAAAGAGTTAAAGCAGGATATACTTTGGCTAAAGATTTTGTTTGTAAAGGAAAAATTCCAGAAGGGTTTTATCATTGCTCTAGAAAAGAATTAAAAAAGTAAAGTTCTGTTTATTATTATGAAATCAATAGAAGATTTGAAGAAAAAATATGATTTGGAGTTAAATAAAGTAATTTCTGAAATCAAGAATAAAAAATGCAAGTTGGTTTTGTTGCAGTTTCCCGACGGCTTGAAGCTGTATGCGACTGCTGTTGTTGATTTTTTGCAGGAAAACACCGACGCTGAATTTTTGATTTGGCTTGGAAGTTGTTTTGGTGCGTGCGACACGCCGGTTTTGCCGTTGGAGATTGAGAAAGAAATTGACTTGGTTGTTCAGTTTGGGCATAGTGCTTACGCACAGACTTCGTCGGATACTTGTGTATTTTGAAATTCACCGCATAATGGGTTTATGCCAATTATCATCTTGAAAAATAATTTAAGGATTATTTAAAGATTTATTTGGTGCAGTGTTATATTCCAAGACGCTGTTTGAGGTGGTGCCGGATTTCTTGTTGCATTGCTTTAGGATTGCCTTTTTGATAAGGGATTACTACTGAGACTTTTGGAAACATTTTTGCTATTTTTAGATAACCTTCATCAATCGCATTGGGGTTTTTAGAAACTTTTTCCTCCATTCTGTCTTTGCTTTCAATTTTTTTAACAAGAGTTTCTTGTTTTCCGTCTATTATGAAAAGTATATCTGGAAGAATTCCAAATGTTGCGATTTCATTTATATAATTAATTAATCCCTTGTGAGATTGATTTAACTTTCCTAATTCTCCCTGATAAACATATGTTGAGGGCCAACTTCTATCTTCTAATATGCTTATTCCTTTTTTTAAATTTGGAATTATTATTTTGTGAAAAGTTTCAACCCTATCTGCTGAATAAACAAGTGCTTCTGTCAATGGGTGCAACTCGAAATCTTTTCTTTCTTGCAATATATTCCTGAAAATTTTTCCAACTTCTGTTTCTCCTGGCTCTCTTAATCTTTGATATTTAATTTTTCTTTCAGAAAAATAATCTTCTAAAGAGTCGAGTTGTGTTCCTTTTCCGACACGCTCCCCTCCTTCAAGAATTATATAATGTCCTTTTTTCATCCTAAAATAATTTCTCTTGTTTTTTAAAGAATTATGTTTGAAAGATATGGATAATGAAGTGTAATAATTTTTATAAAGAATTAATTTTTTATTTGGTGGAAATGAAAATCCATAAAATAGATGCGAGAGATTTACCTGATTTGTGGTTTCAGGCAGTTCATGATATTCTCGACGAGGGTAAAAGATTTACAATTGATAGAGG
>Ga0180007_10006575_pt1 | contig 11313 bp, 9 predicted proteins | sample MM_PC_MetaG_FD_121122 | JGI IMG/M metagenome (GOLD analysis project Ga0180007, IMG submission 121122) | Groundwater microbial communities from the Aspo Hard Rock Laboratory (HRL) deep subsurface site, Sweden - MM_PC_MetaG | ecosystem: Environmental > Aquatic > Deep subsurface > Groundwater...
GTGTTGATAAAACCAATTTATTTTGCCTCCTGAAGTTTAAAAAATAACACTAAAATGAACAAACCCTATCCGGCTCGGATGAAAACAACAAAACACCAAACACCAAACACTAAACATCAAACACCTGATGAATTCGGCTTTTTTGCGAATTCATCAATTGTTAAAATTACAACCATACGTATACCGGTCATTATCCGCGGTATACTTTAAAACCGCAACCAGCTTTCTTTGCGCATCAACGATCTTGATATGGCCTTCTGCAGCGCCCTTTTCCCCGGGCATGATTTCCTGTTTCGTTATAACGTGGCCATGCTTTATTTTCTCGATCATGGCGCCGGGGGCAACGTATTCGGGCATATGATTCAGCACATCGGACATACGGATAATCCTTTGGGTCAGCTTCCCGCCTATAGCGAGCTTTTCAAGTTCCGGCAATGTCACCGCATCAGCAATTGAAAATCCGCCGGTTTCAGTCCTCCTGAGTTCTTTGAGGTGTCCGCCACACCCGAGAGATGCGCCGATATCGGCACACAGGGTGCGGATGTAGGTCCCGGCCGAACAAAAAACCTCAAAACGAATCAGCGGCAGATGTATCTCGAGTATTTCAACGGTTAAAATTGTGATACGCCTTGCCGGCTTCTGTACAGGATTGCCGCTCCGTGCTAATTTGTAAAGGGGCACCCCCTTGTGTTTCAATGCCGAGTATACCGGCGGCAGTTGCGCTGCCGGCCCTATGAACCGGTTGAATACGGATCGAATCGTTCGATCGGAAAATTCTATCGCATCACAAACCGACGTTACAATTCCGGTGGCATCCTGCGTGTCGGTTTCCAGTCCCAGGTGAAGAACGGCTTCGTATTTTTTATCACCGTGCAAAAAAAATCTTGAAAGCTTGGTGGCACGATTTACACAGCATATTAAAACGCCGGTGGCAAAGGGGTCCAGCGTACCGGTATGACCCACTTTTGCGGCACCAAGCAGCCGCTTTACAACACCCACAACCTTTGCGGATGTTGTGTTCTCCGGCTTATCTACAACCAATATTCCGTTTAAATCATCCTGCATACATCCGGGTCATATTTTTTCAGCCAGGTTCAATATTTTTAATTTAATTTCAGAAAGTGTCGATTCAATGCTGAACCCGGCGGCACTGGAATGACCGCCCCCGCCAAAGGACGTGGCAATTTTAGCCACATCAACCGTTCCGTCGGAACGCAGACTCACATGATACTTTTTCGAAGGCTTGGACTTTTGTCTGCTGTTCGATTGTTCTTGTACAAGCGCTGCCACCCGAACATCCTCGATCCGCTTGGCATAATTGATCAGGCCGTCCACGTCTTCAGGCTGCGTTCGTGTCTCATCAAACATGTCCCGGGAAAGCGTCATGATGGAAAGCTTGCCATTATTGGAAATTTCAATAGAGTCAAGGGCCAGGTTCAACAGCTTTATACGGCCCAAAGAATAGGTCCCATAGACATGCTGCGCAATTTTGTATGGATCAACGCCGAACCCCACCATCTCTGCGCAGATCGCGAAAGCAGCATTATTCGTGTTTGAAAAGCGAAACGAACCTGTATCCGTCAAAATCCCCGTATATATTGCGGTGGCAATATCCTGATTAATAGGTACGCCCATCTGTTTTATCAGACGATACACGATTTCTGCGGTGGCGCATGCGGTCGTATCGATAAGCTGATAATGGCCAAAGCCGGTATTGGTGATATGATGGTCAATGTTGATGATGACCGGTATGCGTCGTAGAGCCGAAACGGCTTTTCCGACCCGTTCCAAGCCCCCGCAATCCAGAATGACGGCAACTTCAAAATTTTCTTTTTTGGTCTGTTTAACGACACGATCCACCGCCGGCAAAAAACGATAAACCGCCGGAATGGGGCTTTCATTGTAAAGGGTTGTGCTTTTATTCAACGCATCCAGGCAAAGCCCCATGGCGATCAGAGATCCGATTGCATCGCCGTCCGGATTGGCGTGGGAAGCAATGAAAACACGGCTACTGTTTTTCAAGTGGCGTATGATTTGATCCATTCTCTGTTTTTATAGACTTCAACACTTTTTCAATGTGTGAACCATAGTCAAAAGATTTATCGTAGAAAAACTTAAGATCGGGCATATACCGTAAGCCAAGCTGTTGGGCAAGCACCCGTTTCAAATAACCCAGAGCACTCTTGAAACCTTCGGCGGCGTCCTCACGGCTTTTTTGGCCACCCGATGTGGCAAAGTATATCCGGGCAATTCTTAAATCCCGCGACAGCTTTACATCCGTAATTATTGCCATTTCAAGACGAGGATCTTTAATCCTTTTGTGCAATATGTCCGACAGAACTTTTTGGATCTGGCCGCCAACCCTGTCAGAGCGTGAATATGGTTTCATAAATTGATAATCTCCATTTCACTATCGATGATCTCGGCCAATCCCAGCGCTTCCGCCAAATTAAAAATTTTGTCTATCTTAGAGTTTATTACCGTTCGATTATTGCCGACCAGGGCAAAGCCGATCTCGGCCCGTTGATAAACATCATTGGCGCCGATTTCTGCGACCGACACATTAAAGTTGTTGCGCAACTGGGCGATAATCGATTTTACAATCTTGCGCTTGCCCTTTAAAGAATGGCAGTCATGCAGTCTGAATGTAATAATCCCTAAACCGGCAACCATGGCCCATTCGTCACTACTGTTCGAGTTCGGGTTTGATCTCTTCTAAATAATAGCATTCGATGATATCGCCGATCTTGATGTCATTGTAATTTTCAATGCCGATCCCGCACTCATATCCACTCTGGACTTCTTTGGCATCATCTTTGAAACGCCGCAGGGAACCAATCTTCCCTTCATAAACGATAACCCAATCCCTTAAAATGCGTGCAAGCTGTCCGCGCTCCACCTTGCCTTCAGTAACATAGCATCCGGCTATGGCACCAATCTTGGGAACATGGAATACTTCACGGATCTCGGCCCGTCCCAGAGTCCGTTCTTCAAAGGTCGATGCCATCATACCGACAATGGCATTCTTGATGTCTTTAATGGCATTATAAATAATATTATAAAAGCGCATGTCCACGTTTTCTTCAGCCGCAAGCGTCTGAATTTTGGAACTGGGGCGCACGTTAAAGCCGATAATGATGGCATCGGAAACGGCCGCCAGGGATACATCCGATTCGGTCAGGCTGCCGGTAGCGGCATGGATCACATTGATTCGGACTTCATTATTGGAAAGCTTTGTCAAGGAATCTCTTAAGGCCTCGATCGAGCCATGCACATCCGCCTTTAAAATGATGTTTAAGTCTTTGACCTCACCTGCCTGCATCTGTTCGTAAAGTTTTTCAAGACTTAACCGGCTGGTTTTAGCCAGTTCTTTAGACCGCTGCTTTTGGATCCGGTGCGCACTGACCTGCTTGGCGTTCTTTTCGTCGGCAAGTGCAATCATTTCATCGCCGGCGTTGGGAACACCGGCAAGTCCGATGATTTCCACCGGTATCGAAGGCCCGGCCGACGTTACCTGAACCCCTCTGTCGTTCAGCAAGGCGCGTACTTTTCCATGATGCACGCCACATACTACCGGGTCATGGACTCTTAAAGTTCCTTGCCTTATCAGAACGGTGGCAACAGGTCCCCGGCCCGAGTCCAATTTAGCTTCAACGACGTGGCCGCTGGCAAGCCTGTTCGGGTTGGCTTTTAATTCCAATATCTCGGCCTGGAGCAGAATCATTTCAAGCAGGTCGTCAATTCCCCGGTTCTCTTTGGCAGAAACCTTGACAAAAATAGTATTGCCACCCCATTCTTCAGGCACAAGCCCTACATCGGCAAGCCCACGTTGAACCCGTTCAGGGTCGGCATTCCCCTTGTCAATTTTGTTAATGGCCACAATAATCGGGACTTGCGCGGCCTTGGAGTGATTGATCGCTTCAATGGTCTGCGGCATGACACCGTCATCGGCGGCAACCACCAGTACGACCAGATCCGTGACCTTGGCACCGCGGGCACGCATCTCGGTAAAGGCTTCATGCCCCGGGGTATCCAGAAAGATGATTTGGCCTTTATCGGTGGCAACATGGTAGGCACCGATGTGCTGCGTAATTCCACCGGCCTCATTTTCCGTTACCCGGGTTTTTCGAATTACGTCCAGAAGAGATGTTTTACCATGATCCACATGGCCCATAATGGTCACCACCGGCGGCCTTTCGATGAGTTGGTCGGGATCATCCGTTTCCATCGTTAAAAACGTTTCTTCCTCAAAAGATGCTTTTTCGAGTTCATAGTCGAATTCCGCTGCAACCAGAACTGCGGTATCGTAATCTATGACCTGGTTAACCGTTGTCATAATGCCCAAACCCATCAGCCGTTTAATCATTTCGCCGGCTTTTATCCCCATGCGCTTGGCCAGGTCGGACAGGATGATGGTATCATCGATTTTTATTCTCCGTTTAATGGCCTTCGGCGTTGTAATCTGCGTTTTTTGTTGAATAACGGCTGCCTTGCTTTTAGCGCCCTTGCGGCCCTTGCGGGCACGATGGCCCTTGGCATACAATTCTTCACCTTCAACGACCTCTTTTTTCCTAAATGAAATTTTCTTTTTGAAAAACTTCTTATCCTTGGCAATGACAGTCTCGTCGATCTTCTTTATCTTCTTCTTCTTCTTTTTCTTCTTGTCCTTAACAGCCGCATCCTCCGCAACCACCTCCGCCTTCACGTCGATTTCTTCCGGCACGGGGATCTTGGCAACGACCGGTTGCGGTGGGATGTCAGGAGTTTTTTCGACTTCGGGAACCTTTTCTTCCGGGGGTTTTACCGGCAGTTTTATAATCTTTGCCGGGATTTCTTTTTTTCCTTTTTTAGGCTTTACTTTCTTTGCGGCAAGCCGTTTCTTTGGTTTTAAGGCGGCCGGCAGCGCGGGTTTCGGTTCTTCTTTTTGAACGACAACCTGTAAGTCATCTTTTCCCGGCACACCAATGGCCTTGGGAACATCCGCCGTTACAATCTTTTTTTCCTCAATAATTTTCCCCGCGATATCCGTTTTCCTGGCGGCTATCTCCCTGACCGGTTCGATTGCTTGAGGTTCTCTTGTCGCGGGGGCTTCTTTTTCTTCAATCGGCTTTTTAACAGGCGGCTCAGCGACCTGGCCCGGCTCAACCTGCGTGTCCGGCTCAACTGCCGTCTCTACCGGGACAGGCTCTACCCGCACATGTTTTTTGCGTCTGCGTATAATCGTCGGCTTTACACGCGTTTCCTCGATTGTTTTCACTCTTTTGCCAAGAATTCTCCGCTTGATTTCTTCGATGATCTCGTCTTCCAGAGAACTCATATGGCTTTTAACAGGAACATCCATCTCCTGAATTTTTTCAAGCAGCGCCTTATTTGTCATGTTAAAATCCCTGGCAAGTTCATATATTCTGATCTTTGCCATTCATCCCCCTATGCTATGATTATTACCCTAATTGAGTTACAACTCAATCAGGATTAAAGCCCTTCATTGGTTTTGCCATCGGATGATTCGGCCCCCGAAGGCGGAACCTCGTCCGGGTCTGTATTTTTTTCAGTATCTTCTTGCGCATCCGCAGTCGATGCCTTCTCTGATTCAAGCCGGTTGTCATCCCCCTGATCGCCATCGGACGATACTTCTGCCAAAGCTTCCTCCACCTCGGGCGGACTTTCAGCAAAATCTCTGGCAGCCTCGATCAGCTTTGCGGCCTTGTCTTCGGCAATGCCTCTAATCTGGATTAAATCTTCCACCGAAGCACCGGAAAGCTCTTCTGCGGAGTAGAAACCCTTTTCATACAAGGCATCCGCCAGGCTGACCCCGACACCGGGCAATGCAACCAGAGAATCGTACCCGTTCTGCATGGCCTCGCTGTATCGCGACTCGCTGATGACATCAAGATGCCATTTGGTCAGTTTGGAAGCAAGCCGCACATTCTGGCCTTTTTTTCCAATAGCAATCGAAAGAAATTCGTCAGGGACGATGACCTCCATGGCGCGGTTCTCTTCATCGATAATGACTCTGGATATTTCGGCAGGTGCCAGTGCATTACATACAAATTTTGCCGAATCAATGTGCCAGGAAATAATATCTATTTTCTCGCCTCTGAGTTCCTGCACAACATTCTGCACTCGACTGCCTTTCATTCCCACACAGGCACCAACCGGATCAATGTCGGAATCATTTGATGTTACGGCAATCTTTGCCCGGATTCCGGGTTCGCGCGCCGCACCCATAATAGTAACAATGCCTTCGCTGATTTCGGGAACTTCCGTTTTAAAAAGATTGATCAAAAAATTTGGGTGCGTTCTTGAAAGAACGATCTGGGGCCCGCGCGTCTCATAAAGTACATCCATGATATAGGCCCTGATACGATCACCACGCCGATAAGTTTCTTTGGGGACCTGTTCCCGCCCCGGAAGGATACCCTCGGTATGGCCCAGGTTAACGATGATGTCATTGCGGTCGAATCGCTGGACAATCCCGTTTATAATTTCACCTTTTCGGTCAATAAAACCGGAGTATACCGCATCCCTTTCGGCATCCTTCATTTTCTGGATAATTACCTGCTTGGCCGACTGGGCGGCAATACGGCCAAAGGTGGAGGTGTCCATCTTGGTCCCGAGGCTGTCGCCGACTTCACATTCAGGATCCAGTTTTCGTCCTTCCTCAAGACTGATTTGAAGGTCGGGTTCCGTCACCTCTTCGGCCACATCTTTAAACTGGAAGACCTCAATTTCACCGGTTTCTTGATTGTATTGAACCTCTATCTCAATCTTGCTGCCATACTTTTTTCTGGCAGCAGATCCCAAAGCATCTTCGAGTGCCTTGATAAGGACGTCACGGTTAATACCTTTGTCCCGGCTGACTTGATCAACGACTCGTTTAATATCTGCGATATACATTCGTTTTCTCCGTTATGATAAGCTCTGAACCGAAGACCTTGTCAAGCCCACCATGAATTCTCAGGATGGCTACGAATCCGCTTTTGTTATCCCGTTGTCCGCAGCATTTTATGATTACGGCAATTGGGGATGAAACAGGCAAATTCTCCATGAGCACTACCGGTTGCTTACGAGCTGCGCCTTTGCGATCTCCTCGAAAGGAATGGCAACATGGGTATCATCGATTGAAATTTTTACAACCCCTTCGGAGATGCCCGTCAGAATACCCGTAAAATTTTTTTGTCCCGCAAGGGGTTTAATGGTCTTGATTTTTACCTTTCTCCCTGTAAATCTTTCATAGTCACGCTTTTTCGCCAAAGGACGATTTGGTCCCGGCGATGAGACCTCCAGGCTATAAGGCCCTGTATTTTCCAGATATACATCTAATATATCCCCGGACTGCCGGCTGATATATGCGCAGTCATCAAGGGTAACCCCACCGGGACGATCAATAAAAAGACGCAGTATCCTGCCGCCGGCTTCACGCTGGTACTCTAAGTGGACCAGTTCGATGCCTTCGGCTTCACACAACGGTTCAATCAAATCCCTCACCTGGGGAATGATATTTTCTTTTTTATCCGGAGCCCGGTTTATAATTTTCCGGGTCTTCTCCCCGGATATGTGTTTTTCCTTCCTCAATTTTTTCGACTGTACTTTCACCATCTCCTAATAAAACAAAAACGGGCTGTCGCCCGTTTCCCTTCTTTCTGGTAGATCTTTTTGCGTAGAAAATTTTAAATGTTCATGTTAATAGCCATAAGGGAAAAATTAACTTCAAACCACACCTAAAAATCGCCAAAAGCTCTACCACTGAAAAACCTCTATAAATGAAAAAGGCGTACTGCTAATGGAGCGGGCAACGAGATTTGAACTCGCGACTCCAAGCTTGGGAAGCTTGTACTCTACCACTGAGTTATGCCCGCGATTCAGGCAAAACTATTACAAAAAATTCCCCTTGTCAATATTTTTCAAACATTAAGGTTTAAAAGTTAGGACATCAGATCCCGAATACTTTTAAGTTCCGAGCGGATCTCATCCAGGGAGATGGACGAAGGCTTTTCTTTTTTTTGGGCGGATTCGATTTTCAGGTGTTGTCTTGCACCCTGGATGGTAAATTTTTTTTCGTAAAGGAGATGCTTTACTTTTAAAATCAACTCTATATCACGCTTTGAGTACAGTCTCCGGCCTGAAGGGGTCCGCTTTGGCTGTATCCGTTTGAACTCCGTTTCCCAGAATCTTAAAACATAAGCCGGAATCCCTGTAATGGCACTCACTTCACTAACTTTATAATACAGCTTGTCGGTCATCGCTTTATAAGATCTTGGTCTATATGAACGGTTAGATCGCCGGCAAGGTTGCGTCAAATTCTTTTAATAGCCTGTCCGTAATGTTTTTATGGATATGATTGACCTGGTCATCTTCCAGGGTCCCGCTGGCGGATCGGTAAATTATTCTAAATGAAATACTTTTTTTCCCCAAAGGGATCGGATGGCCTTCGAATATATCGAACAAATGCAAATTTTCCATCAGTTTTTCATCAAGCGTTTCCACTTTTTTTAAAATACGCAAGGCTTCGATATCTTTATCAACAATAAGGGTAATATCCCTTGACGTAGCCGGAAACTTTGGAATCGGCGCTGCAAACTTTAAATCAGGCAAGTGTTCGATAAGCCGGCTTATATTAAGTTCAAAAATATAGGCCGTTTGTTTAAGGTCATAATTGCCAAGTACCTGCGGGTGGATTTCCCCGATGAGGCCTACCGATTCCTTTGCCACATAAATTCGGGCCGTGTATCCGGGTCTGGTGTAACAGTTTAATCCGGACGGCATACGGGTATAACTGACATTGTCGATATCAAGACGCCTTAAAAGTTCTTCGGCAACACCCTTTACGTCATAGAAATCGCAGTTTGCCTCCTTGGAAAGCCAACTGGTTTCACTTCGCAATCCGGTCCAGAGCCCGGCCAACATTTCAACCTCAACCGGCTGGCTGTCCACCTCATCGACGCTGAAAAAAACATTGCCGATTTCAAACAACTTTAGATTTCTGTTTTGCATCGAAAGGTTGTAACGCATGGTTTCAAGAAGACCGGGGATTAAGGTCGTGCGCATAACCGATTGCTCTTCGGACAGCGGGTTTAATATTGCTACTTCTTTGCGTCTAGGGTCATTCGCTTTGATACCGAGGCGATCACAGGACAACTTGTCGATAAAACTATAATTTATAACCTCCATAAACCCCAGGCCGGTCATCAGGAGTTTGATCCGGTTGCGCATACCAATCCGCCGGGAGGGCTTCCTGGCATCCGCCGGTATCAGGGGAAAGGTCGTTTGAATATTGTTATAACCAAACAGCCGCGCAATCTCTTCACTTAAGTCTTCAAACCGGCAGATATCGACTCTGCACGACGGCGGGGAAACCCGCAACGTATCGTTGTCGTTTTTTTCAACACCGAATTCTATCGACTTCAAATAGTCCGCAATGACCTCCGGGCCCAACCGGATTCCCAAATGACGGTTTAAAGCGTTGGCGCTAAATTCGATTACTTTTGGGGAAAAAGGTTTTGGATTTGCATCAATCGTACCGTCTACGAGTCGGCCGCCACCGATTTCAGCGATAAGCTGCGCGGCCCGATTAATTGCCGTGAGCGTACCGCCGGGATCGACGCCACGTTCAAAACGATGGGATGCATCGGTGTTCAGGCCGGTTTTTTTTGAAGTTTTTCGAATACAAATCGGATCAAAATAGGCGCTTTCCAGAAGAACCCTGGAAGTACTGTCTTCAATTTCCGAATTCATCCCGCCCATAATCCCGGCCAGGGCCACGGGCTTTTCCCCGTCACAGATCATCAGCATTTCCGAATCCAAGAGGCGTTCCTTCTGGTCAAGCGTGGTAAACCGTTCGCCATCCGTCGCCGCCCGAACGACAATCCTGTTTTGGGCCAGCCGGTCAAAATCAAAGGCATGCAGCGGCTGACCGGTTTCCATCATCACGAAATTCGTGACATCAACAATATTGTTGATCGGTTTTAATCCCACGGAAATCAAACGATCCTGAAGCCAAAACGGTGAAGGCCCGACAGTAACTTCAAAGACCAGCTTGGCGGCATACCTCGGGCATAGATCAGGATCTAAAATGGTAACCGAAGTATAATCGAAAATATCGCCGGACGACGCAGAGAAATGAATTTGAGGGTATCTTACCTTTGTTTTCTGCAACCCCGCAACTTCCCGTGCCGTCCCGATGATACTCAGACAGTCGGACCGGTTGGGAGTCAGATCAATTTCCAACACAGGGTCTGACAATCCAAGAACCTTGTTTAACGAATCTCCGACCGAAAGATTCCCATCGAGATCCATAATGCCGTCACGGGTTGTGCCAAGCCCCAATTCGCTTTCGCTGCAAAGCATCCCCTCGGAGGTTTGGCCGTAAATCGTTTCCGCTTTTAAAACGATTCCGTTGGCCAAACAGGTTCCGGGCAAAGCACAGGGCACCAGCATATTCTTGCGGACATTCGGTGCACCGCAAACAACCCCGATATTGCGACCACCGATATCTATCTGGCAGAGTTTCAGTCCGTCGGCCTCGGGATGCGGGGCAATTTTTTCGACCCGGCCAACGACAACACTGGCGAAATATCCATAACGGTCTGTAACTGCTTCAACTTCAAGCCCAACCATCGTAAGCGCATCAGCCAGTTCTTCCGCCGTCATATCAACGTCAACATATTCTTTTAACCAGCTTAAACTGACTTTCATATTAAAACTGCCTTAAGAACTTTAAATCATTTTCAAAATACTTCCGAATGTCATCAACTCTGTATTTAAGCATGGCAATCCGCTCGACCCCCATCCCAAAAGCAAAGCCTGTGAAACGGGTGGTATCATACCCGACGTTTTCGAACACCGCGGGATGAACCATTCCGGAGCCCAAAACTTCCAGCCACCCGGTACCGGAACATACCCGGCACCCATCCCCCCGGCAGATTACGCAACGGATATCCACCTCGGCACTGGGCTCGGTAAACGGAAAAAAGCTGGGGCGAAACCTGAGGCTGGTTTCTTTGTCAAACATCTGGTGGACAAAAGTTGTCAGGACCCCTTTAAGATCTCCGAAAGATATGCCTTCATCAACCAAAAGGCCCTCAACCTGATGGAACATGGGCGTATGCGTGAGGTCGGAATCACAGCGATAGACCTTGCCGGGAGCAACAATTCTCACCGGCGGTTTCTGCTTTTCCATCACCCGGGGCTGGGTGGGCGAAGTATGGGTTCGAAGCACGATGTTGTTGGAAATATAGAACGTATCCTGCATATCCCTGGCCGGATGGTTTTTGGGAATATTCAGCGCCTCAAAATTATAATAATCGGTTTCAA
>Ga0180007_10006577_pt1 | contig 11311 bp, 7 predicted proteins | sample MM_PC_MetaG_FD_121122 | JGI IMG/M metagenome (GOLD analysis project Ga0180007, IMG submission 121122) | Groundwater microbial communities from the Aspo Hard Rock Laboratory (HRL) deep subsurface site, Sweden - MM_PC_MetaG | ecosystem: Environmental > Aquatic > Deep subsurface > Groundwater...
AAACAGAATGGAAAAAGCTAAAAAAATAACAGGTTTTGAAGTGGCTCGAGACCTGGAAAAAAACAAACAGAGCATTGCCGAACGTTTTATCCCGGAGTGGCGCCATATACGAGCAGCCCTTGGAGGCGTATTTGTTTTTTTTCTGGTTTTCCTGCTAGGCATATGGCTTGCGGGAAACCCCTTTGAAGCCACAGTAAGACTGCAGTCTCCATGGGTTATTGCCCACGGACTTCAGGGAAATCAGTGGACCCTTGTATGGAGTGTGGTTTTTATTGCGGCATTTTTTGAATTCATGGATGCCTCGGCAGGCATGGGATTTGGAACAGCTTTAACACCCCTGCTTCTTGTGCTTGGATTTGATCCCAAGCAGATCGTACCGGTTGTTATGATTCAGCAGGGTATGGCAGGTCTTGTGGGCGCCTTTCTTCACAGAGAATTTGAAAACGTGGAGTGGAAATTCAACCCCATGTCTGAATCTGTAAAGCTCTGGATGATTATCGGGGTGACAGGATGTCTTGCCGTAGCAGCAGCTGTCATAGGCGTTTACAAGTTTTTCCCTGTGGATAAAATATATATCAAAATCTATGTGGCCATCCTTCTTTTAATGATGGGTTTTATCTCGCTTTTCAGCGCTCGAAAAGACAGACCTTACAAACCATTGAGAATGCTTGGTTATGCAACTCTGGCAGGGTTTAACAAAGGGGTTGGCGGCGGTGGATATGGTCCCGTGGTAACCCTGGGCGGTCTTCTTTCAGGCGTGCCCGTTAAAAGCATGCTTGCCGTAACAGCCATCTCTGAAGGAACGGTCAGCACCTTTGCCATTATTGTATGGCTGGCCCTTTTGACCAGCGGTGTTCAGATAGACTACCTGCTCCTGCCTTCCATGATGCTGGCAACCATGTTTTCTGCCGTTGCAGCACCTTATATGACAAGGGTATTCCCTGAAAAAGCATGGAAAGTCGTTGTACCGGCCTACAGCCTTATACTGGCAGCCTATGTCTTCTACAAGACACTTCCAAATATTCTCAAGGTACTGTCCGCAAAATGATACAGGTTTGAATGAATAAATATCCCTCCCTGGAAACAGGGAGGGAAAAACAATAGGGAGATATGTTATGAGCAAAGATTCAATGAATAATTATTTGCGGAAACGAACCCAGAGCATGGGCTGGTCAATGGTTGTCATGGGGGGGTCATTTTTACTGTATTATCTCGGACTTTTTGGCAGGGTGGAAGGACCCCTTGCACCGGAAACCATGGGAAAATTTCTGGCCGGCATGGGGGTTGAAAAAGTCCATATGCTGTTGTTTTTTCTTTCTTTTTTCATTATTGCAATGACATGGAATCATATCTTCAATCTGGTGACCTATATTTCCGGTTCTGATGTTGCTCCCGTAAAAAAGGGTGTGGTCAGCCATACGGTATGGGTTGCCGCTCTGATGTTCTGTGCTATAATATGGTATTATTCATAACGATTAATTTTTGGACTTGATTCTTGGTGATATTGATTGTCCACTATCAAGTCTGAAATATGTGCAAATAATTAGTTCCGGGGAGGTACAGGGAATGCCTGACAGCACTTTTGCCATATCGGCAACACGAGATTTTCCCTACTATCGTAAGGTATGGAAAAAAGTGGTTGCAATTCTCATTGCCGCAGCCTTTCTCCCCCTTGTGTTAATCGGAGGCGGCATGTATGTCTACATGGACGGTATGATTAAACACAAAACAATGGAAGCGCTTCAGGCAGAAGTGGTTTATCATAAAAGAACCATTGATTCATTCCTGATTGAACGAACAAAGGACCTAAAATTCATCTCGGAAAATAACAGTCTGTCTAAAATGATATCCCCGGGAACCATAGAAACGGTGTTCTATTCGCTTCAGAACCAGCTGCCGTGTTTACAGGATCTTGGTATAATAGGGACAAACGGTGAGCACCTGGCTTATACGGGTCCCTATGATCTGGGCACGAAAAACTATAAGGATGCATCCTGGTTCAAAGCCGTTATGGCGCAAGATATATTTATCAGTGATGTGTTTACCGGTTTCAGGAACGAACCGCACTTTATCATAGCGGTTAAGCGCAATGAAGGTCAAACCGCCTGGATCTTGCGGGCTACCATTCAATCCGATTTTTTTGATAATGTAATCACCCAGATGACAGGAAACAGAGCAGTGGATTCTTTTCTGATCAACAGTTCGGGTGAATTTCAGACAAATTCGAAATATGGCGGAAAACGTATGGAGAAATCCCAGATTACGCCCCCATCTCACTTCAATGGGGTGAAATTTGAAGAAAAAGGGTCAAGGATTACGTTAACCACCTGGCTTGAGACGATTCCCTGGCTATCGGTTGTGAAAGTTGACAAAAGGGAGATTTTTAAAGAATCAAGAAAACTAATGATGATAAGCTTTTTTATCGTTCTGCTGTCAGGATTTCTTATCATACTTGCAATCCTTTTTACAACGGACAGTCTGGTGTCCATGCTGGAAGAAAAAAGAAAGCGCAGTCACCGTCTGGACAGCAGATTGAGGAGAACTGCCTTTTTGGCCTCATCAATGAAATTGGCCCGGGGAATTTTCAGCGACCTCAATGACATTCTTTCCAATATCCACGTTACCGCTTGTCTGATGGAAGAGCAGGCCAGGCTGGAAAATTTGAGTGAAACAGATATGCTGGCAAAACAGATTTTTTCAGAATCCATACGGGGAAAAAATCTTATAGACAGCTTTATTCGATTTGCCGAACCAAAAGATCCTGTGATTATGGATGTAAACATTGGCATGATTTTAATCCGAATCATCGGTTTTTTAGAGACATCCCTGATTGAAAAAAATATTCATATCACTACCGATTTTCAGGACGGACTACCTTCTGTTAGAAGCGATGTTGCAGTTTTACGCCAGGTTTTCCTGAATTTTTTACTGAATGCTTCTGCCGTTGTCAGCACAAACGGCACAATTGGTGTGTCTACATTCAGGAAACAACATTATGTGATGGTTTTGATCGCAGATAGCGGACCTGGCCTGGGAAATGCAGACATGGAACAACTTTTTGACCTGCAGCATTTGACAAAGCGGGGGGACTGGGGGTTTGGCATGGCCATCAGCCGGTTCATCATGGAAAGAATAGGCGGGAAAATATCTGTTAGAAATGGAGAAAAACATGGAGTGATATTTGAAATACAGGTGCCTGAAGAGTTTATTGGATCGTTTTCAGATTCAGAGCTCGTGATTATAGATTGATGATGCTGACCCGAGAAAATATCAAACAGGCCATCGATGCCCTTGGCAGAAGGGAGCCTGAAATCGCTTATACCCTTCATACCATGCTGGGAAAGGGGAGCATTGACCTGTGGTTGCCAGCGGCATCAGAATTTCGGGATGAGAAAAAGCTGTATTTTCTTTTTGGAGACAAGAAAGCATTTGTCAACAAGTACCAGTTTTTCGCAAGCGGCACCCCCTGTCTTGAGCAGGCACTGCTGATTCAATACGGAGAAATGGCACAGATAAGAGATCTGTTTCACAGGGACCCTTTCGCAAAATCAGGGAAGCATGTTTTAAAAACCGATACTGCGGGTTTGTCGCTCATGCTCAATTATGAAATTGACCTGGCTGCGGACCTTGTAAAAAGCCGAATCGCCGCCATATTCCAGAAAAATCCCCGGGCTGATGAAACTTTCCTGGTCAAGGAACTGAAACAAAGGCTCAAAAGGCTTATGGACATGAGAAATGGCAGCGATGATCAAAGTGATTTCACAGATTTTGAGAATGATCCCCAAATACTTTCCCGGGGTGTGGTAGACGATTATACAATGGCCTTTTTCATGAGATTCCCTTTTTCCCGGGCGAGCCTTATACAGGCCGGACGTTTCAATCTGGAATTTTTTCATATCCGTTTTTTGTTAAACTGTCTGGTTTCCGGCACGGACAGCCTGCTTTTTGTCTGCGTGGCAAAAGGGGAGATACAGGGACTGATTTTTCTGGAAATGATAAAAAAACTTTTCTACATGGGTTTTGAAGTGAAATATTTTTCAACCCGGGGAGGAGCAAATTCTCCTCTTGATCCTCGCCCTGTCAAAGGGGTTGGGACGTTTATCATGGCAGGGGTCTGGATGCTGTGGAAAAGCAAGTTTCCCGAGGTAAAAGAGATCATCCTTGAATCGGAAATTGAAGCTGAAAAGTTTTACATCTCAATTGGGTTCTATACCCGGGGGTTGTACCGGTATGCACTCAAATCTCCTGAGGGGAGGCTTTTGACTAATATTGCGGCAATTGCGGCATCTTCTAAAAAGACCCATCCTTCCATCACAAGTCATTTGTGTAAAAGGGTTCCAAATCAGATAAGGCTTCTCAAAAACAGAAAAAACATAAAAGGACAGCACAAGAATGCCCTGGCGTTTATAAAAATTTCGTTACATCCAGCCAGTTCAGATCCTCTGGCCAGAACAGCGGTAAAGCTGCTGGTGAAAAACAAAAGCCGTATTCCTGAGGGAGAAACGCTGCTTGCTCTTGCAAAAGCCTTTGGCAGAATCGAAGCAAACCTGAAGCAAAATACCTCCCGCCTTCCGGTTGCTGTGGTCATCGATCCAAGATACAAGAATCATCTCATGGGGGTAACACATCTTGAAAATTACAAACGGATAAAAGCGGTGGAGGTTTTACTTGCGAACAAATGCCTGGATGAAAAATGGTTCAAGATTGACCCCCGATTTGCTGAAAAGGAAGAACTGATATGGGTGCATACACCCGCCTATGTTGAGAAAGTTGAAAAAACCGCTGGAAAAAGGCTTTTTTCTTTTGAATTTGACACTCAGACCACAGAAGAATCCTGGTCAACGGCCAAACTGGCGGCAGGTGGCGTATTCTCTCTGGTTGACGGGATAATGACAGGCAGATCATCCCGGGGCTTCGCATTTATAAGGCCTCCGGGACATCACGCCGGACCTGACCAGGGCATGGGGTTTTGCATTTTTAACAACATTGCCCTGGGTGCAAAATATCTGAAGCATAAGTACACCGTTTCAAGGCTGATGATCATTGACATTGATGCCCACCACGGCAATGGCACACAAAATGTGTTTTATGACACAGATGAGGTGCTGTTTATCTCTATCCATGAGTCTGACTCTTTTCCCGGAACAGGACGGGTTGAAGAAACGGGAAAAGGAAAAGGCCAAGGGTTCACCATCAACATTCCTCTGGAAAAGGGAAGCAGAGCAAGGGACATTGGGAGAGCGATCTATTTTCTTGCCGGACCGATTGCCCAGGAATACAAACCTGAAATAATTCTGGTTTCTTTTGGTTTTGATCTTTATATCCACGACCGCCTGGCCGGTATGAATGTTACGCCAGAAGGATATGCCCTTATAACCGCACTTCTCCTTGAGGTGGCAACCCACGCTTCAGAAGGAAAAATAGCCTTTGTTATGGAAGGGGGATACAGCTTAATGGGTATCCGGGAATGCGGCCTTGCAGTTATGAAAGAAATCTGTGATGTATCCGGTATCAGTGAAGATAAAATAGACCGGGTCCGTAAAAGCGACTTCAGCCGTCTGGCAAACCTCAAGCGGGTTATTGAAATTCATAAAAAATACTGGGAAGTACTAAGGTAGACGGGTAAAACTGTCATATGTCAATTTCCACCCCTGTCTCCTGTCTGAATACAGTTAACCCTGTCCCCCTTTTTTATTGTTTTTATCCCATGTGATAAATATCTAAAATTCCAGCATGTTACTATAAAATTTAAGAGATACAGTCCTATGGCACACTTGTTGAAAAACGATTTGATAGGCGCGTTTACGCGTATGAAAAAATAGCGCATATAGGAGTTGACATGGATCAAAACAGTGAAGGTAAGAACAAGACATATTATTCTCGTCTTTTTCGCAGGTTTATCCTCCTCACCATGATCTGTTCTTTAATCCCCCTGCTCCTTGCCGGATGGGCAATCAATAAACATTATTCAGCATTTGCCAAGGAACGGATACTAAAAACGCTTCAGACCCGGGTGGACTACCATAGGAAAATTATAGAACTCTTTTTAAAAGAAAACAAAAACAGACTTGATTTCATCGCCCGAACGAATTCAATTGAATTTTTGATAAAAAATGATCGGCTTACCCATATTTTAAACAGTATTAACCATGATGACTGGACCCTGACGGATATCGGTATCATTGATGAAAAAGGAGATCACCTGTCTTACGTGGGGCCTTACGACCTCATAGATAAAAATTATTCTGATACATTCTGGTTTAGGGAAGTGATGGAAAAAGGAAGCTATACCAGTGATATGTTTATGGGGTTCAGGAAAGAACCTCATTTTATAATGGCCGTTACGAAAAAAGAGGACGGACGACGGTATATACTGAGAGCAACAATCAACACAGACAGTTTTCGCTCCATTGTGGAAAATGTAAGGATCGGTAAAACCGGAGGTATATACATCCTCAACAATAAGGGGGTTTATCAGACCAGTCCGGGTTCAGATGGGAAGATCATGGCCCTGGCATCTGGATTTGAAGGAAAAACTCATGATGACGTAAAATTCAGATTCCTTGAAATTTTTGAAAGGAATGTAATGGTGAAGAAAATTGTCTGCGAAACCTGGCTGAAAGATCCAAACTGGCTCATGGTGGTGAGGGTTGATGAAAACGAGCTTTTTGGGGAAGTCCGCCGCGCCAACAGGGCAACCATGATATCACTCCATGTCAGTGCATTGATTATTCTGCTTGTCACAGCGCTGATAACCGGACACATGGTTTCGGTTATCAGAAAAAGAGACCATGAAGTTGAAGATATGAACAGACAGCTTATGCAGGCGGGTAAACTGGCATCAATAGGAGAACTTTCTGCAGGGGTGGCCCATGAGATAAACAATCCTCTTGCCATTATCATGACCGAACATCAGCTGCTTTTAGACGCGGAAAAAAGAACACCCATATCAGACGTCAGTTTTGGAAAGCAATTTGCCGGATCATTGAACCAGATCGGAATACAGGTTCGCCGTTGCACACATATAACCAGAAATCTTATGAAATTTGCCCGCAGAACCAGATCTGTCATTGAGACGGTGGACATAAACCTATTTTTAAGAGAAGTGATAGATCTCATGGAAAGGGAGGCCAAATCCGAGGGTATAAAGTTCAAATCCGTATTGGACGGAAGTCTTCCCTCCATTCTGTCTGACCCGTCACAACTTCAGCAGGTGCTGTTGAATTTTATCAACAATGCAATAGATGCCCATGAAGACAAAGGCAGTGGGATAATAATGATTTCCACCTGTCTTGCAAAGGATAAAACCGGGATATCCATTATTGTGGAAGATACAGGCAAAGGGATAAAAGATCAGGACATTGGAAAAATTTTCGATCCCTTTTTTACCACAAAAGCACCGGGGAGAGGTACAGGCCTTGGACTTTCCATCTGTTACAGCATAGTAAAGCAGCTTGGCGGTAATATACAGGTTGAAAGTGAAATTGGAAAAGGAACCCGGTTCGCCTTGACTTTTCCGTTTGAACCGCCTGAGGATTTTATGAAGAATGGACCGGTGTGAGAATATATAGAGAAAGCAGGAGTGGTTTTAACAAACAATGTTATACGAGGAGGATATATCATGATAGGAAGTAAAATTTTATTGGTGGATGATGAGAAAATATTTGCTGACAACATGGCCAAACTGCTTCGAAGTCGGCAGTACAAGGTCACGGCCGTGTATGATGGTGAAAGTGCCATAAAAGAGTTGGAAAAAGAGAATTTTGATGTGGTTGTTCTTGATCTGAAAATGCCGGGAATGAATGGTATTACAACTTTAAAGGAGATCAAGAAAATGGGGCTTTTCACGGAAACACTTCTGCTTACCGGACATGGTTCGATCGATGCTGCAGTAGTAGCAATCCGTATGGGGGCATATGATTTTCTCAATAAACCCTGTGAAATTGATGATCTGGTTGAAAAAATCGAGGGAGCGTGGAGAAAAAAAGATGATGCCTGGAAAAAGGATCTGGAAGAAAAACTGAAGAGAGTTGTAGAGTCGCCTTCGGATGTTTTCAAGCTATTTGATTGATCCCTTCGACATAAAAGCAGGACCTTAAATCGGGTCGTCCTGGTAACCGCCTTAACCAGATACAGCCCATTAGGAAGCTTGAGAATAGATTTGAATTGAGTTATTAATCTGTAGACAAATTTGGAGGGAATCCATGAAACAATTCCTGGTTAATTCTGTTGGTCGGCTGGATATGATATGTTGGATACTGGTGGTTGCCTTTTTTTGTGGCAGTGCATTGATATTCGATGGAAATTTCAACAAGTCTTTTATTGCTGCGGGCGGGATTGTGCTGGTCATGATTTTGATCGCTTTATCCATTGAGGTCATCATCGAAACCCTTAAGGATGTAAAGGGGCTTGGCACCATCACCGGGTTCATCACCAACGGGCCCGAGCTGGTCTGTTTGATTGTCGGCCTGATAGCAGGAGATGTATTGTTTGCCGCCAGCACGCCTTTGGGATCGAATTTTATGAACCCGATCCTGTTAATAATAGCAGCATTGGTTACCCGGGTATTTTTGAAAACACTTAAAACCAATTGGCAATACAGTTTGACCTGTATAGTGCTTACGGCCTCTATGGCCGTAGTTTTTTACGCAATTCCCCTTCAATATCATATATATTGGGTGGTGACAGCGCTTGTTGTGTCTGGAGTGTTGTTTTTTAAACGGCCGCTGGAAGAGTCGGAAGAGTCCATGGAAGAAGATATTATCGCCAAATGGACCATGATGCCGGCCATTGTCGTGCTAATTGCAGCAGGATATTTTCTTGATCCCGTGGTAAGCTTTGCCTCGGAGCAAAGTCATGCTCCCAAAGGTGTGATCGGATTTTTTGTTCTGGCCACACTTTCAAGCTGGCCGGAATTCAAATGTTGTCTGGCGCTTTTGAATCGCAAAAAATACTTGGCAGCCATATTGAATATTACCGTGAGCAATATCACCAATATCTGGCTGGCCATTGCAGGCGTTATAACATATTTATTTATGACAGTTTCTTAAATATAAACCATTTGTAAAGAAATATTGGGAGATTTTTTTGAAACTATTAGAAAAATTAAAAATAAAGGCCAAAAATCTTAAAACAGAAATTATTGTGCTTTATTATGCATACCGGCATCCGAGAATGCCGGTATTACCCAAAATCATTATTTTGTTTACAGTGGGATATGCGTTAAGTCCAATAGATCTTATCCCGGATTTTATTCCGATTTTGGGTTATCTGGATGATCTTTTAATTCTTCCTGTATTAATAACGCTTTCAATTAAATTGATTCCACATGAGATTATGGAAGAATCAAGAAAAAAAGCGGAAAATAAACCATTCCAACTAAAGAAAAATTGGTTTTTTGCCATCGTGTTTGTATTAATATGGATAACAGTGTTGATGAGTATTGTTGTATACGGTTACCTTTTTTATACCAAAGTTCAAAGCCAGTAAGACTCAAGAAATCAAAAATATCAATCAAAATAATTTCAGAAGAGTGTAATATCTCAGGATGATCAAGTTCTTTTCGATTGGTCATCCTGTTTTACATTCTGTAAAGATAGCTGACACATGCCGGTGGTTGTCAGTTACTTTTACAGATTTTTTTTTGTGTTTTTTCAGCAGGTTATCATTTATATGGTTTTGGTTCCAGGATTGGCATGTATCTTGATAATCAGGAAACAGATCAGAAATATGGCCGTATAAAAAGGATAGAACACAATGGAAGTATTCTCAGCAGATCGGAACACATTTTACCACGTATTGAGCAGAAAAATAACCACTTTGATACTGGTTGTTTCCTTTTTTCCCATGTTATTGACAACCGGTATTCTTGTTTATCGATTTAACCTGACCTATACGGAAAAAATTGAAGATCACATTTCAGAGCTGGTTCAACGGCATACTCAGAATATTGATAGTTTCTTATCGGAAAAACTGGGAAATATCCGATATTTATCCCACCATTTTGATACCGGCCAACAGGCTCCCAAGATTTTTCTGCAACAGCATCTGGCAATATTAAAAAAAGAATATGGGGATGTGTTTACAGATTTGGGACTGGTCAATGAACACGGTATCCAGTTCGCTTATGAAGGACCTTTTAAACTTGATAATGCAGATTATTCCAAGGCAGAATGGTATTTAAAAGCAATAGAGAGACCGTCTTTTATCTCTGATGTATTTATCGGTTTAAGGGGGCATCCGCATTTTATTATTGCAGTCAAGATTAAATCCAATGGATTGGATTATATTTTACGGGCAACCATTAATTTCGGCGCTTTTAATTCCCTGGTTGAAAATATCCGGATCGGAAAAACAGGGTATGCCTTTCTTGTGAACAATAAAGGCAAATTGCAGACTCAGACCAAGATGGGAATAGAACAGACAGAAATTATATCTATTCCGGAACTCAGCAGTTTTAAAAACAGTAAAACGGTTTTTACAAAAAAAAAGGATATTTCCGGAAATAAATATTTGTGTGTGACCGCAATGCTGAATAATATTGACTGGGTAATGGTGTTTCGTCAGGATTTAACGGATGCGTTTCATGATCTATGGAAAACACAGATGCTTACCCTTTTCATGTTTGTCGTTGGATGTGTCGCAATCCTTGCGGTTGCGTTTATCCTTCCCCGAAATATTGTAAGACTTATTTCCAGTGCGGACAAGAAAAGTGAAGTCATGAACAAGCAGGTTATCGAAAGCGGAAAACTGGCTACCATTGGTGAACTTGCCGCCGGCATTGCCCATGAAATTAATAATCCCGTTGCCATAATGGTTGAAGAGGCCGGCTGGATAGAAGATCTTTTTGAAGAAGAGGATTTAAGTCAATCAAAAAATTTTGATGAGATCACCCGGGCGCTGCGCCAGATAAATACCCAGGGTAAAAGATGTAAGGAAATCACCCATAAGTTGCTCAGCTTTGCCAGAAAAACCGATTCCACTATCAATGATGTCCAGGTCAATGATGTCATCGGGGAAATTGTTTCTCTTACAGCCCAGATGGCCCGGTATAACAACGTTACCATTGAAACAAAGTTGAACAAAGGTATTCCCTATATCCGGATATCACCTTCAGAACTTCAGCAGGTGATTTTGAATTTTTTTAATAATGCCATTGATGCCATGGAAAAAACCGGGGGAACCATTAAAGTTGAAACCAAGATCAGTCTGCTTGAGAAAAATCATGTGGTGATATCCATTGAAGATGATGGCCCGGGGATTGCCAAAGATAATCTTGACAGAATATTTGATCCGTTTTTTACAACAAAAG